>ERZ772871.52-NODE-52-length-195040-cov-8.53656_pt1 | contig 195040 bp, 296 predicted proteins | sample MGYA00511899_ERZ772871 | MGnify/ENA primary metagenome ERZ772871 (study PRJEB29015, sample SAMEA2737693) | human gut metagenome | biome: human gut; feature: human-associated habitat; material: faeces | place: China | collected 2012 ...
GGCTACGGTTTTCTTACCATCACTTACAGATTTTAAACAATTTTCTAAACTAAGGTTAACCTCGTCAAATCCACCCTTGATCCTGTTCTCCAGATCATTCATCTCTTCCGCAGAAAATGCATTTCCCTCTGCTGAGATCTGTCCCTCTGCTCTCGCTACGGTCACAAGTTCCGTGTTGCCGTCCTCATGTGTTAATTTTCTTCTGTTTGGGTACTCGGAAATACGATTCACCCATGTTTTCAAACTAAATGCCATGATAAAATCCTCTCTTTCTTATAAAAGTAATCCAATGCTCTGTCCAGCATAGATTTCTTCGCCTGCGTAATGGACAAAGTTTGAATTATAAACTTCATAAATGTCATGTAATATTTTCTCAATATCATTAATTTTCTGGTATGTGTTAATCGGCTGCTGTGGAACTTCCGGTGTCTCTACATACCGATAACCGGCATTCCGCAATGCTGTGACGTTCTTTAAAAGACTGTCAAAATATGTTTTATCCGGATATGTTGGGAGATTATCCTTACAAGTGACCAGAGAAATGTTCAGCAATTGTGCAATAACATAGCAGTTGTTTTCATTACGCCTGACATCTGATAAGTTGAATGCGCCTTTCATCCCCTGCTGCCATTCCGTTTTTTCACTGTCTGTCATATTCTCCCATCCTATATTCCGAAGTTCCTGTACCCGGTCTACATCCTCTTGTGTACGATCATAAATAAACCACGGCAGAATATACTCGATCGTATTCTCGTAGGTACTCTTATTCCCTGCCTCATCATACATCTCAAGGTATATATGATATAAACTGTCCTCTGCCACATCTACCGTTGCTCTCCACTTGACCGGATACGCCTCGTCCTGAATGAAAACTGTTTCAACACCATTTACAGTTCCGGCAACGTAAGTGATGTCTGTTGACAGTTCGAAGCTGATCGTTCCCGAAGCCATCAGCTTACTTCAACCGTGATTGCTACACTTGCACTTGTGCTTACCGGATTTGGTGCAAGTGTAATGCCTTTTAGCACAGGAACCGTAGTATCAAGCTTTACACTCAATGTAATGCTGGTAGTCTGTCCGGCTCCGTCTTTAGCCGTAACCACAATACTGTTCGTTCCCTCTGCAAGAGTAACCGCTTTTGAAAAGCTTCCATCAGTTTCTACCGCTACTGATCCTAGGCTCGTGCCGTTTAATGTCATAGTCAATGTTATCGGACTTGAAGTTGCATCATTCGTTTTACCGGTTACTGTAAGCGCAGATTTATTTGTGATGAGCCCTGCTGCAGGTGATGAAATCGTAAGCGTCGGCGGTACCGTATCGATCGTAAATGTAGATGTAACTGTAGATGCCGCATTGCCATCATTATCTGATGCCGTAATGGTGATAGTGTGGTTTCCATCCTTAAGAGCTGTCTGCGGTGTAAACACAAATTGATAACCATTTGTAATCCCTTTGCTTACCATTCCTGTGCTTGAAGTTGTGTATGTAGTACCGTCTACTTTTATTTTGACGGTGGACAGGTTTACACCAGAGCCTCCAGCTTCATCCACGACCTTAAAGGTGATCGGCTGCTTATTATTTGTCACATATGCGCCTTTTGATGGAGATACCAGCGTGATTGCAGGCTTCATCGTTTCTTTTACGATCAGTCTCAATTCTTCTCCCAGAGTGGTATCTGTAGCATCTTTCGTCACTACAGTTCCTGCATCATTGGTGATCTCAATTTTAATCGGATAATACTTGTTGGCCAGATTGTATGATGTGGTTGCAGGGGCTGTGATTGTTCCAACCCATTTTCCATTGCTCAATGTGAGATTCGTCCACACTCCATCAACCTGTACCCTTACTTTTACAATTGCCATTAAATCACTCCTATCTCCTGTCCAGCTACAAGTTCATGATTGCTGGATCTGGTATATTTTGTTTCTGTGTAATACGTCTCTACATCATCTGCCACAACCGTTATTGTAACTTTGGTTTTCGTTGTGACTTTCTGACTAGATAATTTTGCGCTATATATAATTGGTCTCATTTCCATTAGATCATCACATCTCCTCCCGTATATAATTCAGTTCCGGCAAAGTAATTTTCCGTAACAACTACTGAATATCCTCTGCAAGATGCCGTTGCAATAAATCCTCCTGTCAGGTCTATATCCTGCTGTTCAATCAGCGTAGTTGCAATATTACTATTCTTGTCTACCACATTTACCCAATTACTCACACTCTCTGTATTCAAAATATATTTCATACTGAGGATTTTTCTTAATGCATAATATGATAGTAACTTTTCAGCGACAGTATCTAAGTATTCCATGTTGTACAGTGTGATCGTCCCTATTTTCTTGATATTTTCGGATTCCCCTGCTTCAATATGATCCACATTTTTCGTATATGAAAATGTAGTTTTTTTATATCTTTTTCCTGTGATCACGCATGCACCAGCTGTCTCCATTTGAACAACCACACAATTTGTATGCTTTTCTATAAAAGCTCCGTTTGATAATATCAATGATTCTGGATTACATGGTTCTGAAAATGTTATTTTTGATTTTCCCTTTGGAAGATTATCCTTAAAAATGTCTGACTCTTCGGTTTCTAAATCATATTTTCCACATTCAATAGAAACCCCTGATACATACTCATCCAATTTTACATTTGATTTGTTATTGAATTTTCTTTCTGTATCAATTGTTGAACTGACATAGCAATCTGGTTTAAAAACCCGAATAACATCACTCCTGCTGTCATCCGCAACTGCCGCACACGCGAAACATATCATCTGAAGGGCTGCTCTGCATGACTGTACCGCCAAATAACCATTTAATTTTGTATTGTATACCTCTTCATCGATGATGAATTTTGTTACTGCTGCACACGCAAATATTTCTTCTAATAATTTTCCTGCCAGTACATTCGTGTACATTTTCCCATTATAAAACGTATAATTATCCATCAGACCAATTCTGTCGTTCAATTTGAAACTTGCTGTATTATTTTTAAAATCCGATGTATCAATGAAAAAAGTTCCTACCGGAATATCTACACCATCTTTGTTCTCCGTAAAGGTTACTTCCTGTGTTTTCTGTACAGACCTCCAAGATCCATTTTCATTACTGATATCAAAATCGTTTTTAGCATCCAATATTGATATGCTTGCTGTGTTAATGGATAATGTAGTACTGATCTCGTTGATCTCCTCATGTATCTTGGCAGTCTTGATCACATCGCCAGTCCATTCAATGTAGCGTCCATATAAAATATATCGTAGTTTTATATATCTCTTTGGCAACCTTGTCCTGACAAATTCAATTACAACTTTTCCATAATTTGCGACTTGATGAACACATGCATATACCAAATTATCGGGATAAAATGTTTTTTGATCCAACTTACTTCCAGATAATGTATACCAGGTAATTATCAACTCCGCAGGATATTCATCCGCAAAATACAACGTAATTCCGGCCGATGAATGCTGTGCACTAAAAGTAATCGTAAGTCTAGGATTTTTCTGAAATAAGCAGTCCTCTCCCGACTGTTCAACACTCCAAAATACAATGTCGCCCGGAAAATCCGGCATAACATTCTTATTTCCATCCAACACAAATTGGTTTAATTCAAATGTTCCATAATCCGCCTGATCTGTCTCAACTTCCAAAGATTCAAGATTTCCAATGGACTGGTTATCATCTGTAGCCACGCTTGCATCTGATAATGCTGTTACATCGATAAATTTCATATGTGCGCTACAGCTTGTTCTTTGCATTTTTTTCATACTTACCATCTTTCTGCTGGTTTAATCGCTATAAACTTCACTGTGAACCCGCCCCACTTCGTATATTCTTCATTTGTGTCTTTATTAATTGTATTCTTCATCTTCATTGAAAGTTTGTTTGGATACATAAGAAATACCATTTTCCCCATAGGTGTCCTTATTTCTACTTCATGACCGGTACCATCATCAATACTGCTCTTCGTACTTAAAAGTTGCACCAGTGCAACAAAGTCTTTATTCGTTGTGTCCGTAGTAGCAAATGTTATAGACTGGTTGTAAAACACTGCGCCAAGTTCATAATTCAATTCATATTTTTCATTTCTCTCTGCAAACTTATACTGAAATTCTACATCCAGTCCCAATTCTGTTATTGGTACATCATACTGTTTTCCATCTATCTTTATCATGCCGGCTCCACCTTTGTAAAATCTGTACCTACACGCTGTGATTCTTTATCATATGAATATTTAATATATCTCATAAATCCTGCTTCATCTCCTTCAGCAACAATATATACATTCACATCTCTTTCTGAAGAATCAAGTTCCTCCCTAAGTGCCTGACGAATTGTTGATAATGGTGAGACAACTTCCGTCTCCCGATTGTTGTCACCAAGAATTGCGGCAAATTCACCTGCCTGCTTTGGCACAACAGTTCCGGTTGCAAGTCGAGGCAGCTTAACCTCTCTCAGCGTCGGGATACTCATACTCCATGATTTTCCACCGAATACCGGTACCCATTCTGGTATCGTAAAACTCAGCCCATTCAGTGCTGCTATACATTTATTAACACCTGATACAACACCATTGCACATGGTTTCTATTCCTGAAAGCAGACCATTAATCACACCGAATACACTTGTTTTCAATTTATTGAATATATCCAGAATTTTGGTTTTCAAATTCGAGAATGTATTTAAAACCGGTGTAACAAGTGATTTAATTCCATTCTGGAATCCCTGCATCAGATAAATACCTATGTCCCGGAATACTGTTGACGGCGAATGGATACCAAGAGCATTCTTAACTCCTGTAATAAGTGGATTTATCATATGATCATATATCCATGTGCCGATATCCTGCAGCAATGCCCACATTCCATCTAAAAATCCCTGAATGCCGTCCTCTCCATTATTAAAATAGGCATCATATAAATCTGTTCCGAAATCAGTGATAAGTTCGATCAGAAATGCAATAATACCACCTATCAGCGAACCTATTGATTCGAAAAGTGCAGATGAAATACCACTCCAGTCAACATTGGTAAGAAATGTATACACACCATCCGCCAACGATTTCCAATCAAGTCCCTCCAACGTTGTGTAGATGATCGTAAGGATTCCCTTAAGGCCTGTGCCAATTGTATTCCCAATAGCACCCCAGTCCACTGTCGCAATAAAACCGTTTAAGGTCTGATAAATCGCCGTTCCTACTGATTCCCAATGAAGCGTAGTAACAAATTCTTCAAGAAAATAAACAATCGTATTCAGTCCATTTGCTATCGTAGAACCAACGAGGTTCCAGTCTACTGTCTCTAAAAATCCGTTTATAAGGGTTGCAATATTATTTGCAATATTTCTGGCTTTTTCCTGAATGCCGGTCCATTCAATACTTTCCAGTGCTTCATTCAGTTTCTGCCCGATTATCGCACCTAAACCATAGAAATCTCCAGCCTCAAATGCTGCTTTTAACCTGTCCGCAAAAGACTGCACATCACTCTCAATCGGAACTTCCTCAAACATTTCTGATGGTGATACAGTTCCACCAGAGCCGCTTCCAGAATCTGAATCTTTACTATCAATTACATTTAGTTCATCGAACGAATACAGCGAATTTGCCGCCTTTTTTGCCGCGTTCGCTGTATTGTTTAATGACTTTGCATAGTTCTGCTGAACGGCTGTTGCCTGTGTAAATGTACTCTTTCCGGTAATCGCTGCTATAAACTGTCCAACTTTGGAAATTGCTGCCGATAATTGGTTGATAAAACTTGTCAATATCGGGCTTACCACCGACAACAATGGAGCAAATGCGGATGCAAGACTATTTTTAAGCTGCGTTAATGCAGACATCAGTGCAGATATATCAGCATTTGCACTGGAAGAATATTGCGAAAGATTCTGAAATCCCTGCTTCACCCCATTGATTACGGCCTGCATTCCCATTCTTGCAACAAGCAATTTAAACATGTTCCCAAGTTTAAAAATACTGCTGCCAAGCCCGCTTGATCGGTTTTTCAAATTCTTGAATAACCCAGGCAGTCCTGTCATTCTCAGCGCAAGTTGTCCAACCGCTTTCGCTGCACTCGTCCCCACCTTTGCTACGCCCCGAAGCATTGCAGACGGCGCACTCTTTGCAATATTTAAAAGTCTTCCTGGTACTGCTGCCGCGGAATCTCCAAGCATCCGAAAACCATTTGCTAATGACGGTAATATACCAATTTGCTTTTGTTCCGCTGTGGCAGAGCTTTCCAGATTCCTCTTATAGTTCGCAAGTTCTCTCTCTGCAAGTAAAAGCTTTTGATAAGTCTGATCATACTCCGCATTTCCAAATCCAAGTCCTTTATTATTTTGTAAATGCTCAAGCTGTGTTTTATATAAACTTACTTTCTGTGTAAGATTTTCAAATCCTGCTGCCGCCTGCTTTGTATCTCCACTGGAGAATCCCTGTGAAAAAGACTGTTTTATTTTATTACTTGATTTACCTAACGAATTGGTCAGTCGCTCAACGAGGTTCTTTAATTCGTTTACACCTTTTACAAACTTTGAATTGTCCATACCGGTTTCGACAATTACTTCGCCCTGTTTCTTTGACACCTTTTCACCACCTTATCATAGGCGGCTCAAAGGCTCTCTGACCTATCCTAATAAATTGTTAATTTCCTGCTCTTCCTGTTTCTCCTGCTCCGTCTTTTCAACGATCAGGTCACAGATTTTTTTATTCTTCCGGTAAAACTCCTTTTCCCATTTATCAAGAGTTTTTCCCTCCAGCTTTTTCGTTCGGATACGGACAACTGTTGCAAAAACTCCTTCCCGGATCTCCATAAAATATCCAAGGAAGGTCCACCAATGCATATACTTCTCGGCTCTGGTCTCTCTTCCTGCAACTGCATTGACTGCCGGGAAAATAATCGGTTCATCCTGTGTCCAGTCCATTTTCCGGACATTTTCACCTTCATCATCCTGTGTTCCTGCATCTATGAACCAGTTTGCCTGTTCCGCTGCCTCCTGATAAAGCCTTACAGGCATCTTTTCAAGGTCTGGATAAAGAATATAGAGCATGGTATATATTTTCTCTTCATGCTCTAATTCTCTGTCATTCATTGCCTCAAAAATCTTTAATATGTCCCTGAAATCCGTGCGTATCCTCCAATCCCTGCCGCCAACCTTTAAAGTCTGTGGCAGGGTTCCTATACTCAAATTTTTCCCGGCATATAGGAACCGGTGTATCTCTGCATACGTTTCTTTGTCTTATTCACTTCTATGTTAAATTGCCTGGTAATAACCTTCGCAATTGTCTCTAAAACATTTTCAAAGTAGAATTTCCCATTAATTGTAGTCAATGGACTCTGTTCATTGAAAAATGCTGCTGTAGAATCACCATTGATAATGTAGTCAATTTCCTGCTTTATTTTATCCGATACCAGCATTACTCCCTGCGCACCCGGATTATCCCTGATCACCGTCTCAATTTCGCCGATCCGGTCGATCACCGTTTCATATCTGCTAATAATATCTGTATCTGTCGGATTAAATACTAATTCACCGATTTGCCGTCCCTGTGTGTTTTTAATAATATAAGTGCGCACACCGGTATCTACCGTAAGTTCCATGCTGTTATTGTTTCCATTGAAATTTCTTACTTTTCTGTTCTTATTACTCATTGTCTCGTCCTCCTATGAATTTAGGTGGCAGCATAGGCACTGCCACCCACACGTGTTATATATTAAGCGTCTGCCTAATACCTTATGCTGGTAATGCTGTTTTCGCCGTGAAAGTTGGTACTTTATTTTTGATTGTTACGGTACCCTCAACACGGTTTCCTGCGTAATTTACGGTATATGGAATACTTACATTTGCCTTTCCACCAATTGATTTTGGTTTCACAATAACCTCTTCCATCCATGCTTTATGTGTCTCGGCTTCTGTATCCTCTACAAGCACCTCCAGGATGAATGTTCTGCAGTTATCATCAACCTTACGGTTCATTGCGATATCCACAAGCTTCTCGTAAAAAGCTCCATCGGAAGGATTTGCATAATAAGGATCTACTTCCACGGACGGTGTATATCCATTGTCCTCTGTATAGTTTTCTCCTGTTACATCCTGTCCTACGGTCACATCCGGGTTAAGTTCTGTAGACATTTCATCTACATTCTTACCCACCAGGAACCATGCCGGTGAGCTTTTTGTTACATCAAATGTACTGTCTAAGTACTGTGCAAAACATTTTCTTGCTAATTTCATAAAATCCACTCCTTTTCATATTCCTGTTCATACAGTAAATTTAATCCTATGATCCAGTTCTCAACTCCTGCCTCTGTCCTTCCGTCCAAGTGTGCCGGTGTCGTCCGCTGAATCTGTGTTATCTTTCTTCCTTCGGTCAGCTCTGGGTATTCTGTCAACTGCTGCATTCCGTCCTCTGTTGGTATTGGCTGCATTTCTAACCACCTGCCAAGATTATCAAGAAAAGTGCAAATCTCAATTCTTCTGTTCTCTCTCACCGGCTTATCACGGAACACGACAGTAAATGGATACTGACATTTCAATTCCACATTACCGGTTACACTTTCTTTGTCCGAGATAATAACCGCACCGCCCAAAGCATAAAATGCAATTCCTTTTGATTCTTCCAGGAAAGAAAAGTCTATGCTCTGTGTGCTTTTCAGTACCGGATATGCATTTAAAAGATCCATTAATGCATTCGTTATTGCTTTCTGACCTTCAAAATCATTTTTGAGCTGTTCTTTTTCCATAATCAATTTCCTTTCAGACTATCTTCAACACATTTCACCCAATCATCCATATGATTTTTTTTGGCAGTTTCAAACCATTGTGCTGTTGCATCCGGATTTGCATATTCCAAATCTCTGTCAGTCAGAACTTTAGTTTCATCCTCCATGGCCCATGGGCTTTTGCTTGTCTCACCGATCATGACTTTTCCACCATATAAGAATCTACCCATCGGCGGAGCACCAGCACATACTTTTCCAGTTCCCTGCAGCGCCGTACTCCTTGCGGCTGTCTGTTGCTGAAATGTTCCTGCCTGATACGGCATATAGGGTTTCATATTATTCATAATTTGACCATCTAAATCATATTGGGCTTTTTGGAGTTTTTCACCATATTGTTTCAAATTCAGCTTGACCTTAACATTACCTTTAACGATACTGTAATCTTCAAAATGCTGCGCTTTAAACCCTTTGGCCATTACCTGCCTCCAATCTCCAAATGCGGGATTGTCTTATATAAATCTGCTTTATTTACAAGGAATAAATCATCATAACGATCACTCATATAGCTTAAGAACCCATCTTCATAGTCAGCATCCATGATTGCAACTTCCTGATACTCACCCTGAACAAAGAAATCTATCCCCTCCTGAAACGTGAAAGCCTGATTTTTCTCGGTATAAGCGTTCCATGACTTTGGTTTTAAATACTCTCTTTTCTCTCCCTGTGAAGTTTCAACCAGCATCTTTCCATTGCTATTTTCATATTTTATGAATACTTTGGCAGAATCCGCATTTTCCAATCCTGTTGTACTTCTATTCCGCCCGGCAGTAATCTGTAGCTCTACTCCGCGGATCACGGTTGGATACCATGTAATTTGCTTTTTTACCTTCTGCTGGTTGAATACTGTGATCGTATCTGTATACATGACTCTCCTTTTAAAAAAGACCAATTTCAAATCTGTAGATCATCCATTGGTCTTTGCTTTTTACTCATATCCTCTGTAAAACAGATTTGGGCTTACATTCTGTAAATACTCTTCGGCTGCTGCCAAAAGATACATATTCTGCTTCTCCTGGCTTGTGAGGATAGCATCTAATTTATTTTTTCCTACCTCAAAGCTAATGCTTTCACTTCCTGCCGAATGTGACTTGATCACTTTTCCTGCGTCATATTCTGCTGTACGTTTTTCAATAGCCTGCATTTCATCAGCCAGTCTACACACAGCTTTCTGTATCTGCTCTCTGGCAAATTCTTCAAGCTGCGCGTATCCGATCTTCCTGATGTTTCCGGAGGTAAGAAAATCAAGCTTATCGCTGGCTTTCTCATTCCATTTTGGAAACTCTGTCTCACTTACACTTTCACCAAAATATTTCTGCCTATAGAAGTCGTATGATGTGTATCCCATATTTAGCCCTTGATCTTTCCAATCATCTCTTCATCAAGTTCCTTGATTCCGTAGATAATATCAAACGAAATTGTATCCTGCTTATGTTTTGTGTCATAATCGATTACAACCCTCACACCAAGACCATTGGCAGATGCAATATATGCTTTTGATGCACCCATAGGAAGTGAAAGATTTCTTGTTACCAGAGCAATTCCGTTTCTGTGAAATGCCAGTGAATTTGGCTCTTTGATCAATAATGCATTCACTGCTGTGAAATCTGCGTGCAGTGGCTGGTCAATCTTGACAGTTTCAATCGTTCCGCCTACCGCAGTAGCATCTTCCACGACCGTATATTTATATCCGTCAACTATAAAGGAATCACCCTTTTTCACAGTGCCAGTAGCTGCATCCACATCTGTAAGTTTTACTGTTTCCTCGCCTTTCTTTGCAGTAACTTTATATGCGGTCGCTGTTCCTGTCTCAACAGGTGCATCCGGGCAATTCTGATCCATATAGGTATCAAATGAATATACTTTTCCAATCTCTGCATCTCTCAAAGCTTTCTCGCTTCCAGATTCTGATACCTTTGACATATTATCAGACATTACATAGCGATACTTATGTGTCGGATGCATAACAACACGTCTGTTTGCTAACGGCACCTTCGCAACATCAAAGAGCTTTGCCATATTACCAATATCTTCCGGCTTTGTTGCTTTCGCATTTCCTTTCACGATGTGTTTTGCATTTTCCAGTCCGACCGCAATAAGGTCTTCATCAATTGCCTGTGCGATTGCCTGCATTGCCGGAGTGACAATCTGTGTTGAGAAATCCTTAATGTCCAGCGTGAGCTCCTTTGATGTTACCGGAACAGTAACATCTCGGAATCTGTCCATTTTTACAAGTACTGATCCTTCTGTTGCATCCTGATTTGATGTTTCTCCTGTAAAGTTCTTAGCAATGAACTTCGCTGGTTTTCTTACTGTGATCGTGTCTCCAACCTTCACAAATTCTTTTGAATAATCTTTATGGACCAGATTGGCCATAACAAGATTTGCCTGTAAAACCATCAAAGCCTCATTTGCAATAATCTTCGGTGTTAAAAAATTGTTTGGCATATTATTCTCCTCTCTTAGCTATTCTGCTCTCTCCATTTTTTGTACGTTTCGAAATCCATGTTATTTGGATCTCCCTTAATTCTTGTGTCTGTCTGGTTTCCCATCGGCTCCGTGAAAACTGCTGCATTATCTGCATCATCCTCTGCCTGTTCCGATACCAGAATGTTTGGAATGTCTTTTCCTTCGGAATCTTTGACCATTGCGTTAAAAAGATCATCCATTGATTTTCCTTTGGCTGAATCATCCGCAAGCTTTTTTTCAAGCTCTGCCGTGATGGCATTTCTGGTAATATCATTTACGAAACGTTTTTCTTTCAGATATTCTGCTACCGTAGCGTGTCTCTCAACCTCTTCCTCTTTTTTCTTGCGGTCTGCGCGCTCGTTCTCCAATGTTTCAGTCGTCTCTTTCAACTTTTCCTGAAGATCTGCCACATCCACACCATCAAACTTTTTCAGTTTATCCGCTGTCTCATCCAACAGTTTCTGTGTCGATTCTGCTTTTTCCACCTGATCGTCATAATCCTTCTTGGTGCGGTAGTTCTCATGAACTTCCTTCTCCAGAGTGCTTTTCTTATCCTCTGGCACCTCAATCCCAAGACCTTCCAAAATTTTAAAAATATTTTTCATGTTGCATATCCTCCTCTTCCCGTATCTTTTACCTGCTCGCCAGCAGCATTAGGATTTGTCCTTACCCCCGGACTCGGCAATGCGGCTGCCATTCCGCGAAATAAAAAAGAGCCTGATACACGACTTTCATCATGTATTAGGCTCAATGGCTCATCACTTTACTTAGGGGCTCGATTTCTGTAATAATCTTCGTATCCTTGCAATGTTTACAATATGCCGGGAATGATATTAATACTGTGTCCCGCCGTACTTTCAACATCTTTTCCCCACAATCGGGGCACGGATACCAGAATGTTTCTTTTTCTCGCATTCTATCACCTCTTGTCCATATTATATGCTTTCACTTCACTTTTATCAATCACTTTTTTTGACGGATCACCAACATATAACCTGTCATATTGTAGTTTCAAATCATTTTCTTCACAGAATTGTCCATACTTTTTATTATAATATGCCACTTTTTCTTTTGCTTTCTGGTATTGAGCGTCAAGTGCTTCTCTGGTCTCGTCATCCTCAGCTTTGTCCATTGCCTCCTTATAGCCGTTCTTTTGTATCTTCCACTTTCTGATCGTGCGCTCAAGTTTTCTTTGTGCCTGCTGCAAATCATACGCTTTTTTATTTTCTTCTGTATCGATTTTCTTGTAGTTATTTTTGCTCACTCCATCTATCCATGTACCGATGGAATGTCTGCAATTCCAGCCTAATATTCCCTCGCCAGTTCCGTACCCGGTCTTTTCAATAAAATCAGGGTGTAAACTTTTGGCTCTCTCAGCTTCTTTTGTGTACTCTTTTGCAAGTCCCAACTTTACCAGATCCACATAGAATACCTGTCCCTGCCACGATTCATGGTTTGCTGGTTCTGGTATCGGCGTACTTCTGGCTCCAACATGTGCAGATGTTAAAACAGCCCACACATCCATCTCCGCCATCCGCTTTAATGCTATATCACCAGCCGCCTTTGCAATCCCTGTTCTGACTGCCCGGAGAGTTGCCGTTTCCACTGTATCTTTGTGTCCTGATGGATAGCTTACCGTCCCGCCTTCTTTTACAGCCTTGTCAATTGCTTCCTTCACTGCCTGTGATCTGCTGCATGTTCCTGTCTGAACTTTAAATAGAGCCTCATCACAGGCATCAATAAATGTTACCTGCGCCGCTTTAGCAATCGTTCCTGTAAGATTCTTTAATTCTCCCTTTGTTGCTTCATAATTTCTTTCAAGGATTCTGATATATTCCGGTGACATTTTTGTGCCAATCGCTGCTGCAAGTCCGGCGGCTTCATACTCTGCATCCTCATATCTGAGTGCTGTAATTCCTGCATCCTTAAAAGCCTTCTTTACAACCTTATTGCTTTCTGCTGTCTGTTTTTTTATCTCTTTCATAATATCCGCCAAAAGCGAATCAGATTCCTGCAGCGTTTGTATATTCCACATATTTGTCTGGGAAAGCGTAAATTCCTCTCCTCGCTGCAAGCGTACCATAATACTCCGCACAATCCGTTTTATGATATATTCTTTTAATCCTACTGCAAGGCTCTCACTTTTATCTGTGATCTCCTGTAAATATTCTGGTGTCAACATATATTATTCCTCGTCATATTCTATTCCATCAGCCTGATTCTCTGATTTTGCCTGTTCAATTAATGCTTTTGCCTCTTCCCTGGAATATTTTAAAAACTTCACATAGTATTCTTCCCACGGATAAATGCCCCGTACCGCCAGATTGTAGTGATGTACTTTATCTTCCTCAAAATTATACGTGATATCTCCAAAGGCATAATTTGCTGTGTAATTGCCTACCGGTGCCAGATTATATAAATCGGCAAATACTGACTGCGCGTAAAAAACCTGATTGAGACATACCTGTAATGCATCCCTGATATCTTTTATCAACTGTATGGTCCTGCGATCGTCTGATTCCACCTGCGTTGCTGTTACCATCCCGGTTTTCTGGTCAAACGCAAAATATCCATTGGAATACCCACATTTATAGCCAATGTATGAAAGCTGTGCATTGATTCCTTTGATTCTTTCATCTACCTTCAAAGGTCTTTCCACCGCCTGGTAAAATTCCTGATCCCCCTCGCCCGATACCGGAATGAAATGTTTCGGTAAATCCAGTTCAACCTCCTCATTTACCTTGTGTCCCGGTTCTCTTACAAGTCTTCTGTCGATCAGTTCCAACGCTCTGCTGTCCTTCACTTCCTCACTGTATCTGCTGTATGCAATATCCAAATCTTTTAATTCTTCCATCGCGTCAGAATAGATTGCCATTCCCAAAGGACTGTCAACATCTATGTCATTGGCCGCCGGCATCCGAAGCACCCCGAACATCATCCCATTTAAGCCAACTTCATTTTTTGTTGTAATTGATACATCCGGCAGTAAAGTATTCCATTTTGTCTGGCTTAATTCAATCTCTTTTCCAAGTTCTCCTGAATTGCTGCTTACATATGCCCTATTGGAAATCTGGTAATATTTCACACTCTTGTAATCACCATCTCCATAATTGACCTTTGCATCAAAAAATCTGTGATATTCCTGCTTGGTATAATATTTATCATTCTCTCTGTAGCGATCTTCAAATATAATCCCGGCAATCAGTCCATTTCCATCTTTCCCAACAATTTCAAATCTGTCCGGTGTCACAAAGTCAGCACCCACTCCGTTTGGTTTTATAATAATCGTGCCGCTTGCACAGCCATATTCTACCCAACGGCGCAGATTCGGCATGATTGCCCTTTCACACCATTCTGTCATATAGTCTTTCCTGCTGCCATCGAATGTGATTCCCAGTGCCAGATTGGTCAGTCTGGCTGTCTCTGAGCACACAGCTTTTGCAAATTTAATTGTCTTGATTCCTTTGGTATGATCAACCCAGGATGCTTTTCCCTGATATACATCCATCCAATCTGTTATTGCATCTTCCATTGCATTTGAAGTAATTCCTGTCACACCAAATTCATTTTTGATATTTCCTTTGAACATTCTTATTATCCTCTCTTTCCACATTCCAAGTGTCTGTATAATTCCCATTTCATCCTCCTAAGCTTTATGTTCACTTCTACGCCACAGTGGTTCATAACTATATCTCACGGCATCTATCGTGTGATTATCAGCATCCGGATACCCACTGATCACATTCCCATCTTTGTCTCTCTCATACTCATATTCTGTAAATTCTTTATATGCATGAGGTGTTCTCGCCTGATCAATAACAATCGTCTTTCCCTGCAACCATTTCATCCCATACTCTACGCTTCCTGGTCCTTTAATTGCAGGTCTTGCCGGTAACCCTATATCAACATAGTCACCTACAGATTTTTTCTCAGCACTATCACATACAATTTCATAGTCATCATATCCATGATCAATGATCCACTGCCCTGTCTGTGTATTCTTTGTCTTTTTGACTACGTTTTCCGCAATCAGATATATCTTTTCCTGTGCCGGATTATAGTAACTTCTGATAAATGCGTAAGGATCAGGAAACCATCCCCAGTCTACTCCCTGATAGATACGATCCATTCTTGCAATCTCATCATCTGTAATCTCTCTCAGTTCCAAATAATCGAACACCATACCTCCATTTCCATTCGCCACGCCCATATATTCATGCTCATATGCATCCGGGTTTACCTCCCGTAAGTGCTCTGCTTCTTCTATGAAATCTCTTCCCAGCCATTCCGGCGGCACATCTTTATATGTTGAATGGTGTACGCACATCGACTCCTTTGGTGTCTTTACGTAGATATTAACCCAATTACTGTTGCTCTTCGGTGGATTGAAAAACTTAAATACATATGCATCATTACCACCACGGATAGCCGACTGTTCTATATTTCGCACTTCCTCTGGTCCACTGAACTGGTCTAACTCCTCAAATATCACAATTCCAATATAACCGAATGGCGGTTTGATAGATTTAATCTTTCCAGGATCATCCGCACCTCGAAAATATATTTTCTGTCCAGTCGGTGTATATGTTATTTCGAGTGGGCTTAGTCCAAACTTCCAGTTGTCACGGTCAAACATTGGGTTCTCCGCCTGCTTATCGCATGACCACTGCATTTGTGCATATACAGAATCTCTCAATGTGTCTTTTACCTTTCTGATTACCAATGCATGAATATTATGATTATTCTCCATGAGTTCATAAGGGATGATTGTTCCACAGGATGACTTGGTACTTCCTCGTCCTCCTTCAAAAACATATTCTCTATGACCATGTTTCCTGATATCTCTCACAACTGAATGAAATGTATCTGCCACAACATCCAGATCCGTATGATACGTTCCCCTGTTCAAAGCTTCCTCTTCGCGCTTCTTTCGCTCTTTCTCCATCTCTTCAATTACCAAAGCTTTTTCGAGTTGGTTACATGCACTCAATCTATCAGATATTTCTATGTCAAGACCAAAGGCGTCTTTCTCCTCTCCTCGTATCACACGGCTTCTAAATTCTTGTATTTCTTTCAGTGTACAGAGCCTCTCACTTTCAATCTCCTGCTGCCTTTTGGCTATATAGGCAGATGTTTCAACATTTTTCAACAACCTTTGTCCAATAGAATAGGCGGTTTTCTCTGAATATTCCGCCCTTTTTGCAGCTTCTGTTGCGTTTCCACATTCAATGTAAAAATCCGCGAATTTCTTTTGTTTTGGCGTTATTTTCTTCATCCACTGACTGCCTTATATATTTCCAGCAGGCACTCAATAATTTCCAGTTGGGAAGCACTGCTCATAATCTCGTAATTCTGCTCTTTCCACTCTCCTTTTTTCTTAAAAAAGTGAAGAACTTTAATATTTAATGCTGTAATTGTTATAAAATGTTGAGTTTTTGTTGAAAAAAATTGTCTCCTGCTTACGGTAACAGCTAAACCCTGCTGCAATATTGCCATCTGCAATTTTTGAATTGTTTTATTTGCATTCATCCTGCTGCCACCTCCGAAAAAAAATATAAAAAAAGAGCCAAATACACGGTTTTTCTCAATGTATTTGGCTCATCGGCTCTGTTACACATATTATATTTTCTTTTTTGACACAAGTCAACAAGTTGCACCGGTGCAACTGCTGCAAAACTACTTAACTTTTCGATCAAAAAAAGGACATACCGTTATGGTACATCCTCTTAAGCAAGCGCCCGGATTCTAACCGGAGTAACCGCCATCACGGTGTAATCACCCTATACGACTACTTGCTAAGATAGTACCATTTGGTACATCCTCATGATGCAAGTTGCCCGGAATTGCACCGGGCTCTCCGCTGTGCGGTGTTCTCCTCTGTGAACTACAGCCTTGCATATAGCAATATACCATTTCCCTCTTATAAATTCAACTTTTTACGCTTTGTTTCCCATGATTTCAGTATTTTTTCAACTCTCTTACTATCCTTAACTGATAACCCTGGATAAGTTCCGTACTCGTCATGCTCATATCCGTTATGAGTATGTGGTAATGCTCCATTATGTTTTTTCCCTTTAACGTCAATCTGCTTTACCCTTTCCCCCTCGGCATCATGGAATGTGATATACTTAATGTCATTAAACTTATCTACCGTGGCATATATCCGATAAACTCAGCGTTATCAAATTGTGTAGGCTCTATCTCCGGTATGTCATATTGTCCTACTCCGTTAAATAACATCCTCTGTACATTTTCATAATTTCTCTGTGTCTTATACATAATTCCTCCAAATAAAAAGAGCCGGACATACAAGACTTTTCAGTCTCATACATTCGGCTCAACGGCTCTAGTTTTTGACTTAAAATATTTATTCTTCATCAGCTTTTATATACATTAATCTTCCCATACTATCTCTCTCAAATCTTCCAGCCCTAGCTTCTCCCAAATAAACATTTTTTCCCACTAACTCACCTATCTTCTTTTCACTCGGCTCAATCGTATGTGTATTTATATTAACAAGCTTTTCATATTGCTGTGTTCTCTTTATTTCCCTCTGTATATTTCTAATATCTTTTTGTATATCAGCTAAAACATCATTTAATTGAACATCCCCCTTTTCTGGAATATTTACTAAATCTCTTTTAGAAAGAGCTTCCGTAACCGGATTACTCACACACTCTTTATAATTAATGCTTTCAACCATAACTTTAAGTCGTTCCTTTAATTCTAATGCACCAGACATATCATCTGTATATTCAATGGTTCTCTGGTCATTGATATCAAATGGTAACTCAGATATATTTTCAGTAATATGAATAATTGGTTTTGCAGATGCATGTCTTATAGCAACTTCATACATAACATTGGGATTATTTCCAGTAAGATTTTCAATAACCAAATCACTGTTATATGCCTTTTCTATTATTGTAGACGTCATTGTTCCGCTATCATTTATTCTATGACTCACAATAACGGTATAATTTAATTTTTCTAATACAGGTCTGATCACTTCATCTATAAGTCCATCTATTTTTCTTCTAGTTATAGAACCATTTTCACCAATCGGTGTTATTACAAAACATGTTTTCATTTCTTTTTCATTTGACATAATCTTCACCTCGTGTGAAAATTATATAATGTTCTTTTATTATATTCAATACCTTTTATACTTCTATCATGTTCAGTTTTCCACACATTATTCATTTGCATAATCAGCTTCATCTTTCAGATAATCCGCCAAATCCTCTACCGTAATTTCTGCTTCACTTTCTTTAGCGTACACTTCCAGTTCTGCAATCACTGTTTCTAAACTGTCAAATCTTTTTAATGTGTCAATCAAATTTCTCATGTTCTTAACCTCCTAAAGTTCAGTTTTACCTCTCAAATCCTTATTCCTGTGTTTTTAACACGTTCAAGATATCCTCTACTGCCTTGTCCCAAAAGATATTTGCAAATTCTTCAACAGTGCAAATTGGTTTGTCGTCCCAGTCAACTACCATTGCATCATCACACTGACACAACTCACAGCCACTTTCTTTCAGTGCTTCGTTTGCGATTTCTGTTACCACTGTCTGTGTATCAGCATAATCACATCCTCTATCTAAAATGTCCTCAATTTCTTCGATTGTTTTCTTTGATATTTTCGCCATTTTTCTACCTCCGCTTAAATTCTAAATGTTCAGTTTGAATCAGCTATTTTTTCAAAATCTTTTTGTGAAATAACTTCAAATATCACATAATCATTGGACATAATCATTGCCTGCAATATAACAACAAGTCTTTTATTTACAATATCATCAAATTTTCTACTTCCTCTTTGACAACACTGAAAATAGCTATCTTTACAGGTTTTTGACAATGTTCCGCTAACCGCATTTACATTTACTTTTTGTGTTGGGCTATAAGTATCAAACATCTTTTTACCTACTTTCTAATACACTAAATTCTAATTTAACTGTCCAAAGATTTTCTGATTTCTTCGGATAATTGTGTTTCTCTACCATACAGGTTTTCAATTTCCTCTGCTGCTTTTTCTAATAAATCTTTTATTTTTTTCGGCGTACCAATCGCCCGGTACTGCTGCACCTCTTCAAGCACATTGATTGCCATCTCCTTTGCTTTTACTGGTAAAGCCCCATGTGCTTCAATCATATTTAAAATACTAATTGCGTCCTTCTCGTCCATTTGATACTCCTTTCCAGACTGCATTCTGTCTGCACCATTCCTTATCGCCCTGTGTACACGGTACATCCATTCGTGCCTCATATCTGCAAAATTCACACGGCACATGCTCCTCACTGAGTAATCTCTTGATATCTGCTTTTGCTGTTGCAAGCTCTCTTTTATATTTTTTTGTGTTTTTCCGCATGATCCGTGCCTCCCATCTTCACTACATACTGTCCGTATGTCATACCGGCTTCCCTTGCCTTTACCGCCATATCAACGACTGCTGCATTCAGATTTTCCATATGCACACCGTATTTCCGCTTTTTATCCTTTTCTCTCCATCTACTCTTTTTACACTTATCACTGCAATACAGACGCTTTGATTTCGTAGCGTCAAATTCTTTCCCACAATATTTACATTTCTTTTGCATGATTTCGCCTCACTTATTCAAAACCTTCCGCATGGATGTCTTTTTACTGATGACTTCCAATGTGTCCTTGCTCTCGTATACGACCATCCAGTTTTCCGGTCTTAGTTTGTGTGCAGAAATAATCACTTTCTGTGCTCTTGTCGGTTTACTTGGCTGTTTCATAATTCTCCTTTCTTCCGGAAGCCCCAGCTACGCTTCCGGAAATCCTCTGTCGACAGTTACCGTGATATATTATCCAAAAGTTGGAAAATCCCATTTTTTATAGACAAGCTTGTCCTTTGACCAGTCCGGGTACTGCTGCATGAGGTGCTCTTTCATAATCTCTAACATTTCCGGCCGTAGTCCTAAGTTGCCGTTATCCAGCAGTCCGTGATGAAATCTGCATCCAAGCACACCATTTTCCTCGATACCAAGTCCGCCCTGGCTCTTATTTATGTAATGCATGATGTCCGGTATCCCTAAGAGCATTTCTGATCTGCACTTGTCCATGTGATATCCAATCTCGCAGAAAATACATTCGTTACCGTCCCTCTCTGCGATACGGTAACAGGTTTCCTTCGTGAAATTGTAATTGATCTTGTTCTTTTTCTTTTTCATCTCTTCACCGCCTGCTGCATGCGCTCAATCTCTTTCTGGTATTTTCTCTTTAACCACGGCTTTGGCATCCGCATCCATACGGACCAGATGAAAAGCCTGATCCTAAGCATCATTCTCATTGGCATCTCCTTTGACCAGCTCCTGTAAAGTCTCTTTTAAATATTCAACACGATCTAATATGGTTGCAAGCATTCCCTGTGGTATCGTATATTCCCAGTCATTTATGGTTAAGCGTATAGCTTCAACCGTTCTCTTGGCATCCTCAATGATCTGCCTGTCTGTTTTCTTTTCCGGCAAATATTCCGGGTGGTTCATGATGTCGTCCTGTCCCGGTATCTGCTCCTCTGGTACGTTTTCTCCCTGTTCTGATACGCTTTCCTCCGGTTTTGAAACGTTTTCCGGTAAATTTACAACATTTTTGTTAGTTTCGCTGTCATTCATAACGGATTCTGTTACATTTTCCTCTGTATTTTTCGGATCCGGCTTTGGAATCTCCGGATCAACATCATGAAGTGTCTGCTCTCTTGGCGGCTCCGTTTTTACCGCCTGCTGCACATCATCCTTCTTTTTGATCGCTGAGATAACTTTGCTCTCTTTTCTAGGTGCGGATTTCGGTTGTACCGGTGCAACTTTTCCTTTTTCTTCCGGTAATTTCTCACCGTATTCCTTTTCCCAGGATTCTCTCCATGTTCCTGCTGCATGGCTGATCTTTCCAAATGCATTTTCAATATCCTCTTTGCTGTACATTTCGTTCCGGCTCGCATCACGCAGATTTAAAAGTTTCACTTCATCACTGTTTTCTGTGATCGCAAGCATATGTGCACCTACTCCTGGAATACGGACTGTGTAGACAGCTTGTTCATTCGGTATGAGGTTCTCAATGAAGTGTTTTCCTGTCTCCCCATTCTTAACAGCCGAAATCCACAATTTTTTGTATATTTCTGGTGCATCTTTACCAAGCTGATACATGGTCTTTTCAAGGTTTGTATCAAGTGACTGCTGCACGCTGTCTTTTTCTTCGAGCATGACTTCAATATCCGTGGTCTTTTTCTCCTCGTCCACGTCTTCTTTAAGCTGCTGGATCTCTGACTTGCTCAGATCCGGTGTCAGTACCTCATTTACTTCATCCGGCAGCGACAGCATGATCGATAATTTGGCATATCCAAATCCCTGATATTCTGCTTTGAGTTCCGGTGCGTATCCGCCCTCAGAGAACTTATCATTGATGTTCATGAATCTGGATACCTGCGTCTTATCGATCCCGTATTCTGCCTTGGCAAATTCTACGACATTCTGATAGCCGGATTCCGCTAAAATTCTGGTATCGCGCGCCACTTTTAACAGATATCCGATACGGACAAATCCCTCCGCGGTCTTTTTTAACTCTGTGTCAAACTCCTGCTTGTATTCTGCATAATTTCTGTATTCGATCACTTCGTTCATCACATTACCTCCATAAAATCATTTTCCAGTGCATCCACCAGCAAGGTTCCCTGTAATCTTCCATGCCAGATCAGCTTTTTTTCTTCTCTTAACTGTTTGTATCCCTTAATTCTTGCCTTATTGCTCTTTTCTGCCAGCTTTTTATCTTCTGCCGACAGATTTTTCTTTACCCACTGCTGCCACTTTCTCAAAAACGGAAGTGCATCATCAAGATCTTTATATGCCTCATTCAGCACTGACTTTTTCTGCCTTATATTTCCTCCCGGCTCAATCTCGAGCGTGTACCACGGTACATCCGGTCTTGCTGCCCTTCTCAAAAACAGCAGGTATGTTTCCCTGATATCCATTCTCTGAAAATAAACATCGCATGTATGAATACAGTGCTTTAATACAATTCCTTCCTCGTAAATGTCCTTGATACTTTTGGGCGCAACGATACAATACCTGCCTTCACTGTATTCATACTTTATAAGTTCTCCGGATTCTACCAGGCTCTTGGCATTTTTGAATTTCTTTTCCTTTTCCCGGATCTCTTTTGCTGAATCCTTAAGTGATATCCTCGCCACCAGTTCATTGTGTGCCACTGTGAGGTCTTTCGGTTTTAAAAGCAGTTCTACCGTGCAGTCCATTTTCATTTTCTGCATCATGTCCACATAATCGCACCAGTCACTCCACAGATAACGCATATTCTCTTTTCTTCCAAGTGATCTTCTGTACTCCTGCTGTTTTCTCAGATAGTTGCAGACTTTGTGTATTGACAGATATTGAAAAGGATTTTTGCGTTTTGTGTCTTCCGGGTAGATGTCTGCCTCGCATAAGGTCCTGATGTCCTCATCCTGGTATATGGTGTTATTTCTCTTTTCTTCCTGCAGCCACTTTAAAATCTTTCCGTCCCCATTTATATCCTTTAGTCTTTTTAACCTCCCCTTATCAATGCAGAGCATCTTTCCAAGTTCGTGTGCATTTATATTTTTCTCTGTGTTGTTATACCCCCAATCATTGAGGAAATACCTTCCCAGCATCGTGAGCCCTGCTTTCATGCACATCTCTATCAGAGGCCTTTCTTTTTCTTTCTTCAGATAACGCCCGATATCTTCCACGCATCCACTTTTTACTGCGATAGGATAGGATGTCCTGGAGTGTCTGAATACGTTTGAAAGATTTCTTGCATACACCATGCTGCCGTCAGACGGAACACAATACAAATCTGTTTCATGCCAGCACATTTTTCTTCTTTTATATTCTCCGTACTCGTATACCTCTACCACACCCGCGCTCACAATCTGCCGGTGTGTCTCTGATTCCCAGAAGTCACACTTGTTTACACCCAGTGCATTCATTGTGTCCGTTCTTCCTGCTACAAACCTGCGCTGGATGAGTCCGTCTTTATAACGCTGGATGTATGTAAACGCCCTGCACCGCACATGTACATCATTTTTCTTTTTTGCACGCGAAACATAATTTATAATTCTATGGCATACTGGGCATTTTCCCGGCATATTATGTTTTGGTTTTACGTCAAGCTGTACCATTTTCAGGCAGGATGTGCAGTACCCGGTCTTCGCACCGGCACCTTTATAGTAAATAAAATTACTTCCGTCAAAGCCGTTATGCTCATACCAGTCCCTAAAGCCTTTCGGCGGCTTCCCTACCGGCTTCATCACTTCATCCCACCGGTCTGTCAACTTCCTGATCCGCTCATCTTCCCTTCTTTTTTTGCACCCCTGCTGCCACTCCATGATCCCGGCACTTCCTGCCTGCTTGGTTTTAAGCAGTTTTTTTATCGTATATAAGCCCCCAGCATTAAAATACATGTATGTATCGTATCCTCCGTTATACCAGTAGCCTTCTTCCAGGTTGTCGATCATTGCTTTACGCCACTTATACGTTCCGTCTTCCTGCCTCTCTCTTGTGATATAGCTTTCTCCCTCATAATTGATGAAAATATCCCATTTTGGTTTTAAGATATTCTTCTCAATATCCTCCCTCGTGCAGATCGAGACTTTTAATATTCCACCGAACTGCTGGCATCTCGCCGCAAGCCAATATCTGTATTTATGCTGTTTACCGTTCCAGTCATTTTTCTTTCCCGGCATCCGTAATGCCTCTATCATGCTTTTTGTTGCGTTCAGCGTCCGCAGTTTTTCCAATTCTTTTTTATTCATCGTGTACCGCCTTTCCGTCTACACCATAAAAGACATCTTCCTCGAAACCATCTATCCCGATCTCATATACACCGGCATCTGTTATCTCTCCGGCTCTGTTCTCTTTTGCTATGTAAAGCAGGTCACCTTTCTTTCCTCTGGCTTTCGGATGTTTCCCTCTCACGATCACATGCCCTGATCCTGCTGCATCCCCGGTTTCTTCACGTACAACTGACGCCCTCTTCGCTTTTGGATGTCTGGACATCCATATAAGGCCTCTCATGTACATCTCTGTTTTTGACAGTTCTCTCATGAGCGTGATCTCCGGTGCAGATATCCTGCTGTTCACTCCGTCCTCGTCGATATTTCCGCCGAGTTCCACCAGAAAATAGCGGTCATCCGATTTGTTATAATAGCTCAATACTCCCAGTGGATCGTCTGTTGCATGGAATCCGTCTGCACCGCAGTGTGCATTTTCTTCTGTATACTTCACTCCCTGCTCATACTGGAGCGTTCCTTTTCCCATTGTGCAGGTAAGATTGCTGTTAAATCCTTTATATGCAAGCATCTTTCTACTCTCCCAAATAATACTTTCTGGCTATTTTTCTTACTTCCATTCTGTTTGGAATGCCGATGTAAAGCGGTCCTCTGAAATTTTCCAGCTTTCCATTATGAGTTACCTTTGTAATCTTAATGATTTCATCATTTACCTGTACCTTGTTCTCAAAAGCAAACTGTATCAATTTCGCCATGCATTCTTTTAAGCTTTTATCCTTTTTTCTGACTGCTGCACAGAAAGCTTTGTCTTCCGCACATTCCTCTATCACAGTGTCTTTCCAGTCTGACATGATCCCATCAATGCCCAGCGCCTTGCTCTCGACTGCAATCTTTCCCGCTGCCGCCATTAGGTCACTTGCCAGCTCCGTCACGATTCCGTTTGCATAATCCTCTGCATCCGCTTCGTCCAGTCCATTCTCCACTGCCAGCACCTTAAGGCTTTCAAGGTCTCCCTCTTCCTTTAATCCCTCTGCGGTCATGTTCAATTCTTCCACAGAGTCAAATTCTCCAAATCTTTCAAATAATGCCATAATTTATCTCTCCTTCATCTTGATCTCTTGCCACAAACTCTCGGTATAAGCGTTTCTTTGGTTTAACAAAATTCTGACCAGATTTCCCTGTATGAGCCTGTCCAGTTCCTGCCACTTATCCCGGTTTTTTATCTCGTGACCGTCCGACCTCGTCCAGTCGTTCTGTTTCCAGCGTTTTACATACTCTGCATCCTCATATCCGTTGTAGAGGTACTTGGATTCCGTGTAGACGGTCAGAATACATTTTTCTCTCATCCGGTGTAGTGCCATGATAAGGGATTCTAATGTCGATCGGTTCTCATTCATCTGTTGCACCGGTACAACTTCCCTGATCACCGCCGGGTACTTGCTGTTTTCTTTGTAATATTCCAACACGTAGCCTATATATCCGTCCTGCTGCCACCTGCCTTTTATGCCGGTCACTATGTAAATGCTCACTTCCTTCATCCGCTGTCACCTTCTTTCAATCGGATCATCGTGTACCTCCTGTATTTATATCCTGTTACCGGATTGATTCCCTCATGGATCTGTGATATGTAATAGCCCTTTTTCGGTTTCGGCTCTGATTTCCACCGTACCAGCTTGTCCACCTTCGGCTCTGGCAGCGGCATATTCCGGCTTGAGTTATAATTGGATTCGCTGATACGTGGTTTTGCCGGGCTTCCATCCGATTTCTTATCTGTTGTATGTTCATCCTTGGTCAAGTAGCTTGATAATTTGGAAAAATCCTCATCATGGTATTTACTGTTCCTGATCTCGATCGACCATGTGCCGCCCTTCGTCCAGGCTCTCTGTAAAATACTCGCTGTCTCTCCGATCTCATTCACGATCAGATGGATATGCCACGCTCCCTTTGTTCCCCTTTCAATATTCCTGATCCAGAACAATTCCTGTCCACGCTTCTTATATTCCTTCCTCACGCTCCGCATTGCTTTCTGGAAATCTTTCAATGCTCCTGCCATATCCGGCGGTCTGTTCTTTACCTCATATGTCCATGTTGCAAAACAGTCACCGGGAGAAAAATACTCCAACAGCTTCCATCTACATCGTCTTGCCTTATTCCATGCATTGATCTTCTGTATCTGCTCTTTTGTCGGATTCTTTTTCTTCTCTCTCTTACATCCCGGTGCTCCATATCTCCCATCGTGGTATTCTTCCACATCAATGATCTTTCCACCTTTAAACCTGTGCTGTTTTCTTTTTGTCATATCCCCACCGTGTCCTAAGTTTAATATCTTTATCAAGGCTGAAACGGAGATGAAAAATCCCCGTTTTCCTTGCATTTTCAGGCTTTTTGTGGTAATATAAATATAGAGTTATACGTTCCCAACGTTTTTACTCACAGGGTTAAGAAAGTGCTAGTTTCTTAACCCATTTTTTTATTTACCAATGCCATGACATCCTCATACGTCATGCGCTGCATGTCAAAGCCTCTCCTGATGCACTCAAACCCTGCCCTGATACATTGTTCTTCTCTGAACAGTCCTTCTATTGGTTCGTCTCCCTGCCTATCTCCGAAAAACTCTGTGCGCTCTTTCTCCGGAAGCCGTATGAACACTGCGACTATCCCTGCCCTTTCCCTTATCAGCTTTGCTTCTGCATATTCCTTTTTTCTGTAATGATGCTGGAATATGTCAGCCTGCAGAATCAGCTTTCTTTTTAGGTCTGCATCCTGTATCATCTGGTCCACCTGCTTTCCTGAATGCTTCCTTCACTTTTTTCTCGTTGAACATCTCTAACAGCCTGTCCAGTGCTTCCCTGTCCATCTCAATGAATCCGGCCACAAACACTGTGTTTATGTACGTCCACTTTGCCTTGCAGTACTCGCCTGCTGCCATCTCGCTGTTGAATATATCCGGCTGTTTGAAGATCTTTTCCACAACCTCAGTCACGGTCAGCATGGAACACCTCCGTTCTCATAAGATATCTGAAGCCATATAATCGTTCTGTATTAAATTCTTTCTCCACTTCTTTATACATGGTCAGATATTCTTCGTCTGTGATCACTTTCATGCCATTCATCAGCTCAAGCATTCCTGTTAATTTGTGCCGGTATTCCTCGGTATATTCTGCCTTGATCTGAGCATCAACCTTTATTTCGATTAAACATTTGAGGAAAATAGCAAACCATGTTTTATATTCCGCTATCATTTTTTCTTTTGTAGCTTTTTGTTTCATGTATCCAGTCCTCCATTATTTTCTGTCTGCGGTCTGTACGGATCTGCTCTAACACAGCGTCTATTCCGGTGCGAAGTGCCGAATCATAAATGTCATTCATAGACAATTCCAAATTTGGATGTTCCTGCTTCATTTGCTTTATAAAATCCTGAATCAGTGCTTCCTCATGAGGACTAATCTCCGTCTTCGCTGCAATCTTCATAATCTTCTCCTTTCGCCACTCTATAAAGCAGGTAAAATCCTATCAAGGCAAACATAACAAGCTGTTCGCAACTGCCAATCGCTACGAAACGCATTCCTACGCCTTCTAAAATTTTCTTTTTCATCATTCATCCCTCACTGTAAAGATCGTTCCATCGATTTTTTCCTGCTTTTCAATTACAACATGTCTCTCTTTTTCCTTATCTGAATTTCCATTCAGCTTTAAGAAAACCATTAATACTGCTACAGGCAATGGAACTCTCGAATAATTTTCAATAATCACTCTCATAGCTTGTCCTTCCGCCACTTCCTACGTGGCAACTTTCATCTGTTTTTCCTTATCCTTTTTTTCCTGGGCAAGCAGAAGCCTTACGGCTGCATCATTCAACCGCTGATGCCGCTTTTCTTCCTCTTCCGGTGTTAGGATTGGAATAAGGTTGATATTGGTACCATTTGGAAATTCCTGGATTACTCTCTTATATTCCATACACTGCACCTCCTGTTCTTATCTAATGCTTTAAAAGTTGTCCGTGACACTCTTTCTATTGAATTATTTTGGTGTTACAATCTCCTTACAGGACATTGCCGTATCCGAGTATTATGAAAGGAGACGTCTATTATGACCAAAGATGCCGAAGCATTACTCTGTATCTGTTACCATGATTACTTGGAAAGAGTAAAATCAGGACAGTCAAAAACTGAATCTCGTTATTTTTCTGAAGACTATATTCATGAGACTGATTCTCTCTCTTCATGGCATGAGGATGATTTTCATTCCACATGCTCAGAATTACAATATTTGCATTACTTTAAAGTCTGGGTTACTGGATCTTTTGAATTAACATCAGATGCCATTGAATACATGGAAAACAGATTCAAAAACAACGTTAAAGAGCTGGCTCAATTTATCTCCCAGTTTATTCCGTAGTTTTTTCTATTACTTCTGGTTCGCTTTCTAACGTATTGTCTGTTCCGTAATTGGCATAGATAATACGTTTTGAAAGTTCCATGCGAATCTTAAATCCTTCTCCACCAGTACAACTGATCATAAATTCTTCACATCCTTTTCCAAAATCGATACCATTCAACTTGAAAATCTTCTTTTCAGTGTCTACTTCCAGTGTTTTTATCTCTTGTGGTATTCCAGTAAGAATTTCTTCTAATTTGTTCATCTTTACTCATCTCCTCTCATGTGAAGCATTTTCTTTATAGCCTTAGTACTATACTTTTTGAGAATCTGCTTATCTGGCATTTTCTCGTTTTCAAGAATATACAGTGAAAGAGCATTTATCATTGCTTTTTGAATTGTTATCACAATAATCAAAATAACTATGATTATCACAAATAAAATCTTCATTTTTTCTTATCCCTCTTTTAACATTTTTACTTTTCATGATTGTTTTTCTTGTTTTCAAGTGTTACCATCAACATACAGGCTTCCAAGCAAAATATGAAAGGTTACTAGCGATGATTAAAATTCTTATAGTTCTCCTGCTTTTAATTTATTTTTATTCCATACTTCATGGATTCTTTAGTGTTTTAAAGATCACCTCATGTATAGAAAAACTCGAAATATTTTTGCAATCCACATCCCCATCCTACGATGGAACATTGGTAGGGGATACTTACAGAGAACCATTAAATAACGTCCTTGCAAAATATCCTGATATCTGCGAATTTACTTCTTATAATTCACAAACACTTGGTTATGAAAAATCAGATTATGAAAATTACAGATCTGCTGTTGCTATTTATCATGAACTTTTCATGGAAAGAAATTTTTTACGAAAATATTTTGTAAAAAGTTTAAATCCATTTTCAGCATTGAAAAAATTAATCTCATTTCCAAGTAGCCTCATTTACCACATGGGTTTTAGAATGAAACCATCATTCTCTAAAATATTTAACGTTTTAGCTTGGATTGTTGCATACCTTTTGACTATGTACGAAGAAGAAATAAAAGCATGCATTAATTCTCTTTTAAAACTTCTGTAATGCACAAATACAAAAGCATATAGATGCAACTTAACTGGTATCTGTCAATGCTCAAATGCATAATTTCTGTCAATAGCTTTATTACAACACCTGCTAATACTATTGCCACTAGATTTCTTCCTGCATGTTTCTTCACTATCTTTCATCTCCTCTCTGATACAGTTCATTCACTGCCACTCCAAGTGCTGATGCGATATCTAAGACGTCACACGGTTTAATAAGTCTTCTCCCTCTTACCATTGCACTAAACGCATTGGGTGAAATGTTAGCTCTTTCCGCAACCGCTCCTTGTTTTAATCCTTTTTCTGAAATAATTCTCTGAATATTGCCAGCTATTGGTTTGTTGCATTCTGCAATTTGCATCTTATCGCCTCCTTTGTTCTCGTTTTGCAACTTTTTATTGTATAATAGTCTCGTTTTGCATTCTTGTCAATATATAATCATAAAAAAGTTTGCAAAATGCGTTTTTTATATTGATTTATAAGTAAACTAATGCTACTATCCAATTAAAGATTAATTAGAAAAGAGGTGTATATTGTGGCATTCGCAGATAGATTAAAAGAAGCCCGCTTAAAAATCGGATATACTCAAGAACAAATAGCTGAAAAGATAGGTGTCGCTAAATCTACTTATACAGGTTATGAAAAAGGTACCAGGGAACCAAATGTGAACACTATCGGAAGATTGATGGAGGAGTTGAATGTAGATGCTAATTTTCTATGGCAGGATGAGACAACTTTCCCATTTGAATTAACATATGATGAGATGGAACATCTTGTAAAAAAATATCGTAATCTTGATGACCACGGTAAGGAATTAGTGAACTTTACTCTGGATAAAGAAACCGAACGCATTGAATGTTATGGCAAGCTTGGCGAAGCTTCCCGTCCTGTTACTGCTTTTCCGATGCGGCTGATCAGCTACTATTTTAAAAATGCCTCTGCCGGAACAGGTCAACTTGTGATCGATAATCTTCCGGATAAGGATATTGAAATTCCAGATAAACCGGAATACAGGAATGTCAGCTATGCAATTGGCGTAAATGGTTCCTCAATGGAACCTGCATTTCAAGATGGAGACATTCTCCTCGTTGAAGCTACACAGGAAATCGAGGTTGGAGACATTGGCATCTTCCAGATTAACAATGAATGCTTTGTGAAAAAGCTTGGTGAAAAGGAATTGATTTCTTTGAATAAAGATTACAAGAACATTCCTCTGGATGAGACTGCTGCCACTCTTGGAAAAGTAATTGGTAAACTTTAAAATGTTTGGGTGATAAAATGTTTTTTGATAAACTATTAGACAAATTTAAAATAAATGATTCCTCTGTTCATAAAGAAAAAATATCTGATAAATTATATGTTAATCTAGATGATGAAGACAAAAAATATGTTCAAGATCGCATAAACGAAGCAAAAGCTTTGGCAATTATAATTAATACCACCGTAGATAATGTTGCGTTTTATTCTGCTTTGAATAAAATAATTGATATTCTTTCTGAATTGCAAAAATATGAGGATAAAATACCCTTTTCTTCAAAACCTTCTTTTGATTTAGAGCGTATTCTGACTAATAAAGAATATATAATTGAAAATTTCAATGACCGTGTAAATCAAGAGATTTCCAATGATAATAATCTGCACCTAAAAGACAATGTAGATAGCGATTGCCACGAGACATTTCAGAAAGTTTCTGCTCATAACCATGAAAATGATGAAGATGTTACTATTCCAAATTCGCCATATGAATCTGATAGAATTATTATAAAGGGATTACACCCACTTTTTATAAGTGTTATGAGGGAAATTGTTGATGCAAATAAAATTGTCCCTGTAGCCTTAATGCGTGAATATCATTTGGCCAAAGAAGATTTGCACAAAATTTTTGAAGAAGGTCAAAATGCACATATATTGGATAATGAAAATAATATCTTAATGTCAAAGGATTTTTTTGAAAAATTTATTGATCATTATGATCCGTCCATATACAAATGCAAACATAGTGATTTCGATAAAGAGCTTCTTATATGTATTGGTGAGATAGCTATTGAAAATGGAGCAGACACATTGTATGAAGAATTTGATCCTGATGACATACTTGATTATCTTGAAATATTAGAAAACATGAACGTTTTATCTTATAATTCTGAAATGAATAAATTTGATGTGTTAGTTTCAATGGAAGAATTTCACGAAAAATGTATGTACATACCATCACCATCTAATGAATTAACTAAAAATATTAATTTAGAAAATTTAGATAAAATGGAAGGACACGACTTCGAATATGCATGTGCAGAAATTCTTAAAAAGAACCATTTTAATAATGTAACGGTAACATCCGGAAGTGGCGATCATGGTGTAGATATATTTGCATATAAATCTGATATTTCATATGCTATTCAGTGCAAACGCTATAACGATACCGTTCCTAACGATGCCGTCCAAGCTGCCTTTTCAGCAAAAAATATGTTTAAAAAAGATATTGCCGTTGTCATGACAAATAGCTATTTATCGCCCCACGGCATGGAAGAGGCAGAAAGTCTAAATGTTAAAGTTTGGGATAGAGAAAAATTAAAGAAAATGATTAGCAATCCAAATGATATTTAGTTGCACCGGTGCAACTGCTGCACTTTTAAATTTTTACAGAAAGGAGGAATTTTATGTCTGAGTGCTCTGATAAAGATAATAAAGAACGTTATCTTATTTTTGATGAATCTGGAAATTTAGGAACTTCTGGACGTTATTTCGTAATTGCCTGTATCGATACTTATAATTACAAGGCATTGCATAATGTTATGAAAAGAAAACTTGGAATTGCCAAGTTACAATTTCAGGAATTAGCCTGTTTACATTCACATGAAATAAAAGCAAAAGATGCTTACCCTTGTATTAAATACCATATCTTAGAAGTTATTGCCAGTAAGGATTTAACTATTTCCTATATTGTAGCAGACTTAAAATATGTACAGCCAAGGCTTTTAAAAGAAAAGAATATTTTTTATAATTTTCTAATGAAGCTTCTGATTGATAGTCTCGTATCAGATAAAGACAATGGTGCAAAAATAAATATTATTTGTGATAACCATACAACCAAAATTGCATCTGGAAATTCCTTTGAAGAGTATATCAAGCTTCATTTAATATATGAAAAACAATATGATCTTGATCTAAATATTACTTATATGGATTCAGATGACAGAAATGCTTATCCTGTTCAGGCTGCAGACTATGTGGCAAATGCTCTTTATGGTTGGTATGAATATAAAGACAAGCTGTACTATAACCGTTTCAAATCAAAAATACATAATGCCTTAAAATTTCCACACGGTTCTTTTGGCAAATAAATTGATCTTTTTTCAAAAAAATATTGCTATTTTGGCACATTCATGGTAATATAAGCAAGCAAATAGCATATACTGCAATTAAATGGGTGTGTAAACCTATATTAGTGTGCGATACTTTTTAGCATAAGTTGCCTGTGTGGTAATCACTAATATAGTAGCACCCATTTTTTTATTACTTAAATTTTAAATGTCGCCGGTCTTTCTCAACATAGCAAAACAAATTAAAAACCGCCCCACTCTACCAAAGCAGGACGGTCACGCTTCCGAATGATACGAAAGCCCTAAGCAAGCATATTGTATCATTCGGAGCAGCCAAACGCAAGCGGAACAAACGTTCCTTGCTGGCTGTTATTTTTATACCCATTTTTCATATATTTTTATGAGGGAGTGATACTATGTACGAATTAACTCAATCAATGGAATCCTTAAGTGTAGACGAAATTATTGTCTATCTGCGTAAATCCAGATCAGATAGTCCCGAAATGTCTGTCGAGGACGTTTTAAAAAAACATGAGGAAATGATTCAGGACTATGCCAATACTAACTTTGGCTCTCCTATCCCGGAAAAGAACATCTACCGTGAGGTGGTATCCGGTGAGACAATCGACTCCAGACCACAGGTTAAGATCGTTCTGCAGAAAATAGAATCTCCGCAGATAAAAGCTGTTCTCATCGTAGAGCCACAGCGTCTTTCCCGTGGCGATCTGGAGGATTGCGGCCGGCTTATTAATATCCTGCGCTACACAAATACCATTGTTCTTACTCTCACGCACTCATTTAACCTTCAGGAAGAATATGAACGTAAATTTTTTGAGATGGAGATCACCAGAGGTAATGATTATCTGGAATACACTAAACGCATTCTGCGGCGTGGTCGGGAATCCTCTGCTGCCAAAGGACATTATATCGGTTCTGTAGATCCTTACGGCTACCGCAAAATCGTGATTAAAAAAGATGGTGTCAACTGCCACACTCTTGAAATTGTCCCGGAGGAAGCCAATGTGGTCAGGCTGATCCATGAGTTATACGCTTATACTCCGGGTGGTATCGGTTTTACAAATATCGCACATAAGCTTGACAGCATGAATCTGAAACCGAAAAAGGCAGCGCACTGGACACCTGCAATTATCAGTTCGATTCTCTGCAATCCTCTCTATCTCGGACTGATCCGGTGGGATACCAGAAAAGTTGTAAAATACATCAACGACGGACGATTGGAAAAATCACGTCCGAGAAGTTCGGATGCGAAATATTATAAAGGGCTGCATGAACCGATCATCTCACAGGATTTATATGATGCATGCATGGCAAGGCGCGGAACTAATCCAAGTCTCCGACGCAATAAAGAATTATGCAATCCATTTGCCGGTCTGCTCTACTGCGGTACCTGTGACCACGCTATGTCTCTTAAGATATATAAGAACCCTAATTCCGTTTCCCAGATCATGCTATGCAACCATCAGTCATATTGCCACACAAAATCAGTGCTTTATTCTGCCTTTTTAGAGCGTTTTATCTCTTCTATGGAAAATACTATACATGACTTCGAATTAGCGCTCCTTGCCGACGATGGCAATGCACAGGCGGTAAATCAGAGTATCGTTGCAAACCTTGAAACACGTCTCAAAAAATTGCAGGAAAAAGATATGAGACAGAAAGATGCTTATGAGGATGGGATTTACTCAAAGGAAGAGTTTCTGGAAAGGAATATTAAAACCCAGCAGGAAATCGCTTCTACGATCACTGCTCTGACTGCTGCAAAAGAGACAAAAGAAAACTACGTTGATTATGGGGAAAAAATCCGGCGTTTCCGCGACTGTATCAATGCCTTAAATGATCCGGAGCTGTCCGCCACGGAAAAGAACCAGTTTTTAAAATCCTGCGTTTCCAAAATCATATATTATAATAATATGGAGTCAAAAGCAGGTGTCGGACGATACGTGGAGAATGTTTTTTCCTTAGAAATCCAATACATATAACCATTTCCAACATCTATGTACTGATGAACTAGCGCATCTGGAAATGGTCGCATCCATCGTCCGGCAGCTCACCAAAGGCTTAAGTGCGGAAGAACTTGAAGCTGCCGGATTTGCACCATATTATGTCGACCATACCGGTGGTATCTGGCCACAGGCGGCGGGCGGTATTCCTTTTAACGCCTGCGAATTTCAGTCCAAGGGTGATGCTCTTACCGATCTTTTTGAAGATATGGCGGCAGAACAGAAAGCGCGCACCACGTATGACAATATTTTAAGGCTGGTCAAAGACCCTGATGTATGTGATCCTATCCGTTTCTTAAGGGAGCGTGAGGTCGTCCACTTCCAGCGTTTCGGTGAAGCCTTGCGCATTATTCAGGATGACCTCGACAGCAAGAATTTCTATGCATTCAACCCGGAGTTTGATATACCAAACTGTCCTCGCAATTAGATAACCTTAACTGTTCCACCAGCTTTTGCATTGCACTGACTGGCGCAGACCAAAAAGCAGAAAGACTGTCACACAAAATCTGCTCTCATCGAGTTCTTTGTATGACAGTCTTTTTTATATACACTATTTATTCATGCCGATCGAATACTCACAGTACATATTCGATCATGTATGTCTTATTCGAACTTTGCAACCTGAAGCTTGCGGATCAGTTCACGCAGATTCTCAGCCTCACTGCTCATCTCCTGACTGGCAGCCGCACATTCCTCGGATGTTGCGGAATTCGTCTGTACAACGTCATTGATCTGCTCGATTCCTTCATTGATCTGATGGATTGCTGTTGTCTGCGTCTCTAATGTATCCGCAATATTTCCAACCTGCTCTGTGATCGTTCTGGAATTATCGGCTACGTCTTCTAACTGTGTTGCTGTCTGATCTGCAATGACCATACCTTTTTCTACTGCTTTGACAGAAGTCTCGATCAGAACTGCTGACTCTTTTGCTGCCTGTGCACTCTGGTCGGCAAGTACTGTTACCTGATCTGCTACCACCGCAAATCCTTTTCCGGCTTCGCCGGCTCTGGCTGCCTCGATAGAAGCATTTAACGCAAGCAGATTTGTCTGGGATGCAATCTCATTGATCGTTGCGATAATCTTATCAATTTCTTTGGAAGCCTCGTTGATCTCGTTCATAGAATCAACCATCTCATGCATCTTACCGTTGCTTTCTAAGATTGCATTTCCAAGTTCTCCTACTTTTCCACTGATCTCTTTTGCAGACTGGGCATTCTGTGCCACCTGATCTGCCACGTTTGTAACAGTTGCAGTCAGTTCTTCCACAACTGCTGCCTGATTGGTAGCGCCCTCGGCAAGATCATTGGAGCTTGCAGCCACCTGTTCTGCTCCTTCGGACACCTCATTGGATGCACTCTGGATGCCCTTGACTGTCTCAGCCATGCTCTTTTCAAATGCCATAAAGGAATCTAAGATCCCTATAAAATCTCCCTTCCATTCCACTTCCGGCTGCACATCAAAATTGCCCTCCGAGAACAATTTCATTGCACGTCCGATATCATCCACATAAGATCCAAGTATGCGGATAGATTTACGCATACTATGTGCAAGTTTTCCAATCTCATCCTCAGAACGATATTCTAATGTACTGTGCAAATTACCCTCTGTGAGTTCCTTTGCAACATCCTCGATCGCATGCAGTGGTTCGAGAATCGAATCAACCACGACATTACTTATTTTCTTCACAAAAAGAATTGCAAATATCACACTTAAGATGATCACCAGAATTCCTGCCACTGTCATGCAGCCTGTAAAGATCACCGCCTGATGGCTTGCCTTGTCAGTCACTGCATCTAACTTTTTCCCAATAGCGACTGCATTGTCTAATGCCGGCGTACATTGGTTAATAATAGCATCCGCAGCTTCCTCTGTCTGTCCACTCATGATCTGTTCCATAATGGAATAGCCGATATTTCCCCAATCAGAAAGTGCGGATGCATATTCCTGATAGAGCTCGTCCGATATGATTCCTGTTGCCTTTAGTGCCTTCAGTTCTGAATCCACCTCAGCAAGCTGTGTTTCTACCTGTTGCTGATAACTGTCGTAAGTTGATGTGTCACTGTTTAATGCCATCTCACGGATATTTCTCGCCGCAGAATTGACATCGATCCTGCAGATTTTCACTGCAACATCTGCACGTTCTACATTATCCACATAACGCAGCATATTCCCCATTAATAAACCTATAACAATAAGAGAAAGCACACCGGATACTATCATCCTCAAAATGACTCTTCCGTATCCGTAAATGAGTCTTTCTTTCAGCTGCATTTTTTCAAGTTTCTTCTTCATCCTGTGTACCCTTAATGGTATAACTGCCATTATTTTTCCCTTCGTAATTTATTTTTTTTAAATATTTTATCACTTTTCCAGAAAATAACAATCCATTCTTTAAAATTTATTATTTTTAATTTTTTCAACTGATCATCTCATCTTAGCGGTCATACCGGTTTTTCATCACGGCCGGCTTAACCGGTCAACAGAATCGAGTATATCCTGGATCTGAGGTCTCATCTCCGGCATTTCTTCCATAAACTTTGCCACTTCCGTGCGCTGTTCTTTTAAGATACCGGCATTGTATTCCATCCGGCTTCGAAGCTTCTGTCTGCGCATCACAAGATTATGGGTGATCTCCACCATCTCCTTGTGGTCGATCAGTGCAGCTGCCTGCGGAATCCATACCCGTGAATCATATAAACGATATGCGGAGAGTTCCCGGATCATACGGTTGTTAAAATAATCAATATCATCACTGTTCTGTTCAAACTTCTCTTTCTGTTTGACCGCATCCATATAGCATTCCCAGATATATTCCAGTTCTTTTCCATTGCGGACATGATATTTTTCACATGCATAATCCACTGCATTTGTCATATTGACATATTTGATCTTCACTTTATTCAAAAGAGTGATCGCCTTATCCGCATTTGCCTTTGCTCTCCGGCTCTCGGTCCTGTCATTCATCATTTTCAGATACGGAAGGCAGATGCCCAGTACTGCTATAAAAATAAGGATCATCCAGATGAGTCTCATATCTGTCCCCAGTATGATCTGCGTGATCAGAAGAATCAATGCCGCAGTCACAGACAGTCCTGCTGCCACATACATGAACTTCTGCATTTTTACCCTGTCATGGGAAAGGATCTCCTGATATAACTGCCATTCTCCCTTCTCACGCTCCAGGTATTTCATGTCACGCCTGATAGTCTCCAGATAAGCCTCGTTGGACTGAAGGCGTTTGATCGCATTTGGAATATCACTCTCCTCCTGCTGCATCTGTGCAAACTGCACATCTGCAATTTTTTTCTCGGAATGCATCAGTTCATATCGTGTTTTATTTAAAGCAACAATATTGGATGCGATATCTGTGATCGGCTTTTTTTCTTCCTCTGTCAGCCCTTCCAGAGTCTGGATATCATTCAGATAAGAAGTGACCACTTTGTATTCTGCCTTTTCATCCTCGATCTCTTTCGTCGTCTCGATCATCTGCTCCAGACGTTCAATGACATAATGCTCCACTTTATGTGGATTCTCCCTGTCCTTTTCATTCAGAATGCCTTCATTCAGTTCATCAAATTTATTTTCCAGTGTCTTTTCTTTTTTTCTTCTTTTGAAAAAAAACATATGCTCATCCCTTATAATCTACAACTTTTTTTATACGCTTCTGACCATTTCCTGATCTGTTCCATAAGCGGTTTATTCTCCTCCAGCTGTCCCTGTGCATCTTTTATGAGACGTTCGGCCTCACTTTGCTTTTTTAGAATATCCTCACTTTTTAAAACAGAATTCCATTGGTCTGACATACTCTTAAACGCTTCATCCGAAACGTGAAATTCTTCTTTGTATTTTTTTAAAATATCCGTTTTTTTTGCCAGACGGCAGGCTGCCATACACGCAGCCAGCGACTCTCTGTTCTGGTTCAGCCGGTATGCATTCAGAAAATTCGCCGCAGCCTCGTCAAATAAAAATAACCCTGCACAGGCAGTTCCAAGATTGTGCCTGATATTGCCCTCTAAGACCGGATTTTTTTTGCACTCCTCCTCCATTCCAAGCAGTTTCCGGTATTCATGGATCGCTTTCACATACTTTTCACTCTCCATGTAACGGTCTGCCCGGATCTTCGAACATTCAAATACAGATTTATTCTGCATATCCAGCAGCACAGAACGGATATGGCGTATCGTGTCTTCTGAACAGTATCCGCAGCTTCTTAAGATCAGTTCCGTAAAATCAGAAAGACTCCCATTTCCGAGCAAAACACTGCGCAGCGACTGTGCCAGATCTTTTTCATCAAGTTCCTGCCCGATCCAGAGACAGAGTTCCTCACTCATAAAATCTGCCTCGATCAGATACAGATGGTTTTCAATATAATAGCAGAGTTCCTCCAGCGAATATACATTGAGTGAGATATTATCAATATAGTATGGCATAGCAGCAATTGGATGGCTGCATAAAATCAATTCTCCCATCTTCCCACTCCCTCTTTACAATGACATTGTATATTCCCATGTCAGATCCGAGCTCTTCACAATCTCGCCAAACCCAAGATCACGGATTTTAATCTTTACCCTGGAATCAGAAACCGGTTTTGCACTGATCCGGAGTCTTGTAGTTTTCGGCTTGCGTTCCGGCAGATCCGATAATTCCAGCTTTTCTATCCTTGCATCCCTGCTGTGTGGCAGCTGAAGCCAGAAATCAATCTCCTTATCTCCATCCAGCAGCACCTCACAGTCTCCGGAAGCTTCATACCAGTTGTCTCCCGCATTGATCAAAGACAAAAATTCCCATTTCCCACGATTTTTCACTTTCAGGCTGACATTCACTTTCATTTCATTGTCGCCCATATAGACATACGGCCATGGATTTTTCTGTTCACGGACGATCGCCGCATAGCAGGCTCCCTTGGAATAAAGGTTCTTACCTATAAATGCCCTCCGTCCCTTACACATGTAGGAAAGAGACATTTTCATCCAGTCACCGTCAAATCCATCTCCGACAAGATACACAGAGGAACAGATATGTCCATGAAAACTGTCCAGCAGGATCTTATAAAATGACTCATCTTTATGGATTCCGTCTAATGCATGTACTTCCTCTGTGATCGTTACCATCTGTGGCACTGTTCTTGTATCACGGACGGTAGCACAGCATCTCACTTCATCTCCACGGCAGTCAAACAAAAAAATATCATGCAGCCATAACTCCTGCTTCTGGTTGTATACAAAATAATAAAAACTTTCTTTTCTGTCCTGTAAAATCAATTGACTGCGTCCTAATCCGAGATCTTCTGCCACCTTTCCGAACAGCTCCGTCAGTTCTCTTGACAGGGCTTCCACTGTGATCACCAGGCAGTCCGGCAATCCCGGATTTCCCAGACGGCTCGCTAAAAGAAGCAGTTTCTTGATATAGAGCGCAAAAAGCTCCTCTGCCTCATATACAATATTTTCCACAGTTACCTGTTTCTTTGCAAGTGCATTGTCAAGCAGATGGCCGATCACATCTTCATTCTGGAGCAATGCCATCTTTTTTGCCTCCTCACCGATAAACCACTGTCCGATCCCCCGCTTTTTGATCAGTGCTACCGGAATCTGGTAAATCTCACTTCCCGCGATTGTACTCAGTGTTTCCGGCTCTCTCATACCGGCTTTGTAATAACTGATGACGGCATTCCTGTCGTCCATATCAATTCCAATATAATAACACTGCTCCGTCATCTTATGTGCCATCCTTTCTAATATTTTTATAGCAATTTAAAAAGATTCTTTACGGTATCATCCATGCCTACATACTTTCGCATACTCTCTGAAAGCATTGCCTCATCCTGCATGGCATAAGCAAACATAATATTGTTGATCACATCATACCGGCTCTGGTCTTTATCCCCATACATATTCTGATTTGAAATCTGCCGGCTTTCCACCACTTTCCACTCCCCATGAAGCTTCTCTGAAATATAATAGGACACGGATTCCCCAAACAACAGCACAAACGCCTTCACATAAATACCGTCATAAACCTCCGGGATCTCTTCCTTATGGTATTCCCCACCGTTTACACTATAGTTTAACAGCACATGCTGGTCTGCCTTTGTATGATATTCCACAAAAAACTTATCATACAGATGATATTTTCGGATCATTGTCTCCCCGAACTTTTTGTAGAAAGCAAAATATAAATTTCTTCCGGTATACTTCATCAAAAGTTCGTCTGCTATTTTGTTGTCAACTGCATCGAGTGCAGAAATTTCAGACAATTGCTTTAACAGTCCGAGCAGACATGCATCATTTAATGTCTGCCCCGCAAGATAGCGCTCCCTGATCTGTGAAAATACATGTTCCGGTATCATCATATCATTCACCAGATAATAATGGGAAAAATAAGAAAGGTACGCCATGCAGACTAATTCCCTTCCACCCCCGGCAAGATAACTGTCGTAAATCCGTTCAATCTCATCCACATAATCTGTCGAATAAAGCATCTGCGTGATAATACGCTCCTCCAGATCAAAGGTATCGATCTCAAATTCTCTGGCAGCTTTCCAGATAGCAGCCATCTGCTTGGTTGGTCCCTGAAAAAATTTGCACAGATAAATCAGGATCACATCATTATATTTTTCATGCGAAAAGCAGTTCTGTGCCATTCCAAGCAGATAATCATTCTCCTCAAACGATTGTTCCGTGATCTCATAACTGCACAATTCCACGCCTGCCCTGCTTCCAAGTCTGTCATATCCATAGTGGTGTACCAGCTGAAATGCCCGTTCAAACTGATGTGTCTCTATGAGCATCTCCTCTATATAACACTGATTTTCCAGCGTCATATTACGGATATCCACTTCATTCAGATATGGTTCTATCACAAGCATTTCGCCTTTTTTCTGATAAAAGCGGATGATCTCCGGAATCAGATAAGCTTTATATTCATCACTGACACGCTCCGACTGTGTCAGCATACGAAAATATCTTCCGTCTTCCACCGCAAAATCGCCACATCCCCTTTTGCCATCGAAATAATACAAGAGATATGACAATTCCTCCGGTGCAAGCTCCATACATTTTTCCAGATAATTTTCCGGGTGAAGTAATGCCTCATCCTGATAATCATCGGTATAACAATTTCCCCCGGTATCGCAGAGAATGACTGTGTAATCTTTGGAATATGCCTTAAAATATCCGCATCCGTTCGTCAGTGTAACAACCTGTGGTGCTTTTAACTGCCAGTGCAGGATGTATGCCTTTGCAATCCCATGGTTCTCACAGCATAATTTATGTACAAATAAAACTTCTGCCGCTTTGTGCGCCAGTTCCTCATTCAGGATGCTGACAGGAAGAATCTCCTGGTATAGAATCGCCAGATTGTCATCCATATGTCCGGCTTCCATCTGTGCAAGCGCAAACTGTTCCATATTTCTGCGGTATTTATGGTATACATCCGGCTGTTTTTCCTTTGCTGCGATGATATTCACATATAAGACCGCCATATAACGGTAGGAAAGACCACTGTTATACTGAAAATATAATTGGATCATCTTTGGGATCGCAGTCACCTCATTCGGATCCATAGAGATCAAAAACGCCTCGTACAGATTCGTGATACGGATTTCACTGTCAATTCCACGCTCATACCAGACATGATATTTTGGTGCAAACTGCTGTCCACGGATCAGATAAGTGCATATCGCTGCGACCATCTCCTCTGAAGGATCTGCCTCATAACATTTCTCCAGAACCGGATACCATTTTTTCTGATATTCCCTCTGTTCCGGCAACAGATTGCGCACCTGCAATGCAATATCTTTCGAGATCACATCCTGTTTTGCTGCCCACCTTAAAATCTTTAATGTAAAATCGTTTAACCCCGATAAAAGATATGTATCCTGCCAGATCAGATAATATGCTTCCAGATACAGATATGGGCTGTGAAAGCCTCGTCCGATCCACTGCTCAATCGCCTTGAATCTTCTGGAACTATTGCGGTAAAACTCGTCTTTTACAAATAAAAGAATCCAAAACAACATGGAATCATCCGGATAATGATGAAAAATCTGCTCGATTTCCTCCGTCAGACGATCCACATAAGACTCTTCGCGTTCCATCAGTGTACATAGATACAGATAGTATCCCCAGACCGGTGTTGTCCGGTCAAGACATTCCCGTTTGTAGTCTGTTAAAATCCAGCTTGCCTCCTGCTTCTGCCGGTTGATCAAAAGTGCCTGCGCCTTCATTAGGCGATGCATTGGTTCTTCCGGCTCTAAAATTGCCAGATGATCCAACAGTTCCACAGAACTTTTTGCCCATACTCCGGTAACGATCCGTTTCAACCGGTAATCAATATAAAGCTGCATAAGTTCTGTCCGCGCCTGTCCGGCTTCCCTATGTTCAGAAACCTCCCGCTCTTCCTCTCTCTCCTTACTGGAAGCGGTAACGGTATAAAGAAAAGACTGATCCGGGAGTTCAAAACACAGTCTCCCAAAATTCTTACCGGCATGCATTGCATCTGCATCGATATAATACTCGTAAAAGCAGGTACTTCCGATAAAGTCATTTTCTGTGATGATCTGTTTTCCCGGAATCAAAAAGTCTGCATCTGAAGAAACGTGGATACGGACAGCACCCCATTGTGGTTTCTGGATCTCTAACTGCTCTTTCCGCTGTTCCTGCACACCATAAAAACTTTTCTCAGTCTCTTCGAACGTGACCTCCACTTTCTTCTTATGATGGGAAGCGATCAGAAATGTTTCCACGATCAATGCAGCTTGCGGCTGCATTCTCAGTCCCTCATAGAGAATACGGTCTTTATCTTCCCTGATCAGGTTTTTGAAATTGCTGGAATAAAATAAACGGTATGCCTCATCATAATTTTCCTTCGCAAGCCTGCAAAAGTCATCCAGATTCTTGATTTTTCCAAAGGAAGAATCCGCATACAACCTGGAAATGGACACAACAAAAGAAAGGTTATATTCCCCCTGGTTACATACGATAAAAAACTCGCCTTTCTGAATATCCCCTTCTATCAGCCCCTCACTGTGAAACTGATACCGAATACGCACTTCTTCCCCCTCAAACTGAGGTGTAAGACATTCCATACGCGGATTGGAAGAATAAATGATGCCACGCATTTTTACCTGATTCGTGCTCGTAATGACAAAACTGCCTGTTTCATCCTTTCCTTCCAATACCTCTAACTCTATCTTCTCCGTAGACAGAGATAGTTTCGGACCATTGTTATCGAATTTTCCATTTGCAAGCTGTTGTATCCTTTTCCGCAATCCGACACCTGCTCCTATCTATTTTTATTGCTTTTTTTTAAGCAATGACTATAATAAATTATAAACTAATTTGGAGGAGTAATCAATGATAAAACACAAAGACCACTTCCATGGAAGTGATTTAGAGAAAATAGAAGAAATCTATGGAATCAAAAAAGAGGAAATTGTAAGTTTTTCGGCAAATGTCAATCCGCTTGGCGTATCCCCTTTGCTGCGGACAACCTTAGCAGACAAGATCGATGCCATTACCACTTATCCGGACAGGGAATACACCTCGCTCCGCAAATGCATTGCCGCATACTGTGGCACTGATCATGAAAATGTGATCGTGGGAAACGGTTCTACCGAGCTGATCTCCCTTTTCATCCAGATAGAGCATCCGAAGAAGGCAATGATCATCGGTCCTACTTATTCCGAGTACGAACGTGAGATTTCTCTTGGTGGTGGAACAACCCTTTATTATCCACTCCGGGAAAAAGACGATTTCAGACTGGATGTGAATGATTTCATCTCACACCTGAATGAAAATATCGACCTTTTAGTCATCTGCAATCCAAACAACCCGACTTCATCCTGCATCACAAGTACCGATATGCGCCGTATTTTAGATGCCTGCAAGGAATACGATATTTATGTCATGGTCGATGAAACATATGTGGAATTTGCAGAAAATATGGAAGAGATTGATTCCGTACCGCTGACAAACTATTACAATAACATTGTCATTCTGCGCGGAACATCAAAGTTTTTCGCAGCACCCGGACTCCGCCTCGGCTATGCCATCACCGGAAACCGTGATCTCATCAAGGCGATCAACACACGAAAGAATCCATGGACGATCAACTCGCTTGCAGTTGTTGCCGGGGAAACAATGTTTTCCGATACTGCCTATATCAAAGAGACAAAGGATCTGATCACAAAGGAACGTGCCCGTATGTATCAGGCATTTTGTGAAAGTCCTGACTACAAGGTGTACAAACCAAGTGGGAATTTTATGTTAGTCCGTATCCTCCGCAATGATCTTACATCGCAGGAACTGTTTGACCGCGCGATCCGTGAGAAAATGATGATCCGTGACTGTTCCACCTTCCCATTCTTAGATAATAAGTACATTCGTTTCTGTATCATGAATCCGGAAGATAACGACAGATTGCTGCATTGTCTTTTAAATAACGAATAAGCTTAACGTTCCGCCAGAAGCTGCTTGATCTTGTCCTGCTCGATCTCCTGCTGCATCTGGCGGACTTTTGCGTCCTGCTGCAATGCAACTAAGATTCTCCGTATATCCTCCGGTGAAAACATTGCAATCGCTTTTGACAGATCTTCGATATTGTCCCTGTTCACTTTCAGGCAGCCTCCATTCTCTAACTGCACTGTAATGACATTCTTTTCATCACTCATGTCGCCAAGTGTGATCGCATTATTCTCATAATCACAGAAAAATGACACGCCATTATAAGTGATCACTCCATCCTCCGCCAGATAAGAGTATGGAGCAATGTCCTCACCATCTAAATGCTTCTGTATGGTTAATTTCTCCGCCTGTGGCTTTTTATACTGCTCTGCCATTTTCATTTTCTCATAAAACTGCTGGATTTCCTTTTCCTTATCGCGTTTTTCAAACCGCTCTTTCTGCTCCTGCTTTACCTCGGTCAGATATTCATCCATTTTCTGAATGATTTTTTTCCATTCATCCTCCGTAAAAGAATTGCCGCCAATTGTTGTAGAATCCTGCGATTGTCCGTTCTGTAACCGATTCTGGATTTCTGTTTTTCGTTTCTGCAACTCTGCAATTGCCTGTATTCTGGTTGTCTTTGTTACATTTGCCATACTCATAACTCTCCTCCACACCCATGTCAAACTCTGCTGTTTTTACAATATGATGTATTTCCGATATGCACTTTAAATCTGATTTTCTTTTATCAATGCCAAAAGGACGACATATGATTCTTTTCTCTCTCAAATCATATGCCGTCCTGGTCATTTTTCTCTTACATCCAATGTACTATTATATATATCGTATGGTTTTGTGAATTCTTAAGTCTCTACTCTAATAATTCCGGAATCTTTTTGGAACATGCAACTGCTAACGCTCCCGGTCCAATGTGACAGGATACACTTAAGGATAACGGATTCAGCACAATCTCCATACCCGGGAATTCTGCCTCGACCTCTTTTTTGAACGCTTCCGCATCTTCCAGATTATGTGTATAAGCCATCTCCAGATATATATTCTTTCCTTCCGGATCATTGAAACGATGGTCAAAGTCATTGCGCATGGCATCGACCATCATTTTCTTTGCCTGTTTTACCGTTCTTGCCTTTGCAAAAGAATCCAGCTTCTCACCCTGAATCTGAAGTACCGGTTTTAATTTTAATAAGGTTCCAAGCGCAGCTGCAGCCGGAGTGATCCTGCCGCCTTTTTTCAGATAGTACAGCGTGTCCACCATAATATAAATCGAAGACTCCATCTTCTCACGCTCAAGGATCTCTTTGATTGCCTCTGCACTGTATCCTTTCTCTGCCAATGCTTTTGCATCCAGTACAGACTGTCTCTGTGTGACTGAAATTCTCTGATTATTGACAACCTGCACTCTGCCGTCATAATCCTGAGAGAGCATGATAGCAGTCTCACAGGAACCACTGAGCCCGGAGGACATTGGAATATGCACGATCTCGTCATACTCCTGCAGCAATTCATCCCATGTGTCTGTCACATTTCCGACAAGAGGCATGGAGGTTGAAATATTGGCATCTTCTGAAAGTTTCTGATAAAAATCTTCCTGTGTCAGATCAATATCTTCATAATAGGTCTGGTCATTAATAAAAAATGGCATTGGCATAACCGTTACGCCATATTCTTTTGCTTCACTCTGTGTAATTCCACTGTTACTGTCTGTTACAATCGCTACTTTGCTCATCCTGGCCTTTTCCTCCTATAATGTCTCAGAGCGCTCTTTGATGTTCTTCTTAAAATTGATCACTTCATGTTCATACTCTTCATTCATAAATTCAGAATGGATCATAAAATCTGCGGACGCACGGTTATTTGCAATTGGAATATCATAAACCTGTGCGATACGGAGCAATGCTTTCACATCCGGGTCATGTGGCTGTGCTGTCAGTGGATCAGAGAAGAATACCACAAAATCAATTCTTCCTTCCACGATCTTTGCACCAATCTGCTGGTCTCCACCAAGAGGACCACTGTTATACCCTTTGACCGGAAGCCCGGTCTTATCTGTAATCATTCTTGCTGTTGTTCCTGTTCCACACAAAAAATGCTGTGTCAGAATGTCCTTGTTCTGCTCGCACCATTCGATCAGATCTGCCTTTTTATTATCATGCGCGATAAGCGCGATATTTTTCTTTTTACCAATGGTAAGTGTAATGTAATTATCGTTCATGTATTTCTCCTTCGCCTGTTATTTGTGCCTGTGTTCTTTCGCAACACGCAAATAAATTGTATCACATTTTTTCAAATTGCACCACACAAAAATATGCAATACAATATACGCTCTGCGGACATTGTTACTGTTCACTCGTACCTCGTTCCAGTAACAATTCCCTGTAATGCCGCAATCTTTCCATCGAGGATCATTTTGATAAATGCCGTGTCACGGATGATCCACGGATCTTTTTCCATCGCAATATTCGTGTCGTAGATTTCCTGCGGTGTCGCCCATTTTAAGTAATATCCTTTTGCGATCTCGCTCTTTGTCAGATGAATCGGTGTTTCCTCCCCGGTCTCCTCACAATAATAGAAAAGGGAATGACAGATAAATTTTTTTGTATCGTCAAAAATATCTTTTCGGACTTCTAAAATCTCGCCAAGTCCCACTGCCTTTTCCGGAATGATAAATAGTCCGGTTTCTTCCTTCACTTCCCTTGCTAAAGCTTCCACATAGGTCTCTCCTGCTTCCATGCCACCGCCCGGGATCTTGTACTCTCCCTCTTTGCTGCACTGCATTGCAATCTTTCCATCCCGCACGATAATCCCACGTATGGTATATTTTTCAAAAACACTGGTCGTGTCTTTATAATTCTGTGCATCAAACTTTTTCAGAAGTTCCATGTGCCACCCCTTCTTTCGTATCTTTGATTATGCACATTTTACCACACCACATATCAGTGTGCAATGAAGAGCACAAAAAAGACCATAGCCAAAAGTTATCTTTTCGATTCTTCTGGCTATGGTCTTTTTCTCATTTATCTGATTCTTTCGTCAGATTTTACATCATTCCCATTCCCGGGTTACCTGCTGGCATTGCAGGAGCATCTTCTTTGATGTTTGCAACAACAGACTCTGTTGTAAGTAAAGTAGATGCTACAGATGTTGCGTTCTGTAATGCACTTCTTGTAACCTTGACCGGATCAAGGATTCCGTTTTCAACCATATCTACATACTCTTCTGTAGCTGCGTTGAAACCTGTTCCAGGTGCGGACTCTTTTACTTTATTGATGATAACTGCGCCCTCTAATCCTGCATTTGCAGAAATATAGTACAGTGGAGCTTCCAGTGCTTTTAAGATTACTTTTGCACCTGTCTTCTCATCACCCTCTAAAGTATCTGCTAATTTGGCAACTTCTTTGGAAGCATGGATATATGCAGATCCACCACCTGCGATAATACCTTCTTCTACAGCTGCTCTTGTAGCATTTAAAGCATCTTCCATACGAAGTTTTGCTTCTTTCATCTCTGTCTCTGTAGCTGCACCAACACGGATCACTGCTACGCCGCCTGCCATCTTGGCAAGTCTTTCCTGTAATTTTTCTTTATCAAACTCAGATGTTGTCTCCTCGATCTGCGCACGGATCTGTTTGATTCTTCCCTGAATTGCATCTTTATCGCCGGCACCGTCAACGATGATTGTATTCTCTTTCTGAACTTTAACGGATTTTGCACGACCAAGCTGATCCATGGTTGTATCTTTCAATTCCAGACCGAGATCAGAACTGATCACCTGACCACCTGTAAGGATTGCAATATCCTCTAACATAGCTTTTCTTCTGTCACCATAACCAGGTGCTTTGACAGCTACAACGTTAAATGTACCACGTAATTTGTTTACGATCAAAGTTGTTAATGCTTCACCCTCCACATCCTCAGCGATGATGAGTAATTTTGCACCGCTCTGGACGATCTGCTCTAACAGCGGAAGGATTTCCTGAATATTGCTGATCTTCTTGTCTGTGATCAGGATATATGGATCATCTAATGCAGCTTCCATTTTATCCATATCAGAGCACATATATGCGGATAAGTAACCACGGTCGAACTGCATACCTTCTACAAGATCAAGCTCTGTCTGCATCGTCTTGGACTCTTCGATTGTGATAACACCGTCGTTGGAAACTTTTTCCATAGCGTCTGCTACCATGTTTCCGACTTCCTCATCACCAGCAGAAATTGCTGCAACTTTTGCAATCTGGTCTTTACCGTTTACTTTGGATGACATTGCTTTCAAGGATTCTACCGCTTTGTCAGTTGCTTTCTTCATACCACGGCGGAGGATGATTGGATTAGCTCCTGCTTCCAGATTCTTCATACCTTCCTGAATCATTGCCTGTGCCAGAACCGTTGCTGTTGTTGTACCATCACCGGCAACATCATTTGTCTTGGTTGCAACTTCTTTTACTAACTGTGCTCCCATGTTTTCGAAAGCATCTTCTAACTCGATCTCTTTTGCGATCGTCACACCATCGTTTGTGATGAGTGGAGCACCATAAGATTTGTCAAGAACAACGTTTCTTCCTTTTGGTCCCAATGTAACTCTTACTGTATTTGCTAATTTGTCAACGCCTGCGCCTAATGCTGCTCTGGCTTCTGATCCGTATTTAATTTCTTTTGCCATGATTTTCTACCTCTTTCTATTTTAATATAAATAACTTTTTATTCAACAACTGCAAGGATATCATTCTGTCTTACGATGATATACTCTTCGCCGTCTAATTTCACTTCTGTTCCTGCATATTTGGAATAAATAACTTTCTGTCCCTCTTTTACCTGCATGGTAACTTCTTTTCCATCCACGATTCCGCCAGGACCAACTGCGATCACTTCTGCTTCCTGTGGTTTCTCCTGTGCACTGCTTGTAAGAATAATTCCTGATTTTGTAGTTTCCTCTGCCTCACACTGTTTTAAAACTACTCTGTCACTCAATGGTACTAATTTCATGATGATTCCTCCATTCAATATATATTCTTTTCTTTTTTTCTTTTGATATTGTAGAAAGTTATCAGACTTTCTATTGTTATCATGCGTTATTAGCACTCATTTAGTTTGAGTGCTAACCGATAGTCATATAATATGTTTTTCGCTCTAAATTCGCAACCAAATTTAGAGGTATTTACATCTATATTTTTTCGTGTTTTCTCATTATTTCTCTTTTTTTCTCTCTTTTTTATATCATATTATTTTTTCGATGATTTCATACTTTTTTTAGATTTATCGGTGGAAAATAGAGAATTGGCTTCTTCCACTTTCTCTAAAACCGCCTGTTTTACAGACTTTTTCACCGTCTGATTTCCGGTTTTCCATAACATGCGCAGTGCCTGTGAGAAAAGCTCCTGTGTTTCCGGTGAAAGCCTGCTCTTTGCTTTCATCAACTCCTGCACTTTTTTCCATTTGCTGTTGTAAAAATCATCCACTGTATAGATTTTGGCATCATCGAGCATGGAAAAGACCGTATCGACAATCTCCTCGCGCTGTTCTTTCGTCAACTGGAAAATCCATTTTTTCATCGTCTCGTCGAGCAGGATGCTCTGCGGTGCAACCTCCTCCACATAGACAAAATGGCTGCCAAGCACTTCCCATGACATGGCATCATGCTGCTGGATACCACTCTGGGAACTTTTTACCACTTCAAACTTTTCCTGATGCTCAAGCAGCATGCCTACAATGCTGGACTCCGGCAGAATGGTCTTGATTTTTGGCAGCATCCGCTGGTATTCCTTACTCTGGATCATTTCTTCGCTAAATCCAGGTCCGTCATTGCTGTACACCTTCACGATCCTCTTCTGGATATTCCGGTCACATTTGACGGATGCGTATACGGAAAGATTTCCACCCTTGGAATGTCCCCCGACTCTGATTTTTTCCCAATCCTCTTTCACGATATGATTCAGATAATCGACAGCTTTCAACTGCCCCGGTGTCTCGGACAGATAACCCATGTTAAAGTTCTCGCGCCAGCCGACAATCGTATTGTCTGTTCCGCTGAAAGATACATAGATACTCTTATCATCCAACCGGACACATACCACAGAAAACTGGGACTGTTCCTCTTTGCTGATATCGTTGATATAACCAAATAACTGCGCATTGCAGAAACGCTCTGTCTGCGCCATCTTCTCCAGCACAAATGCGGCGGTTTTCGTCATGGATACGCGCTCCATGATCTCTTTTCTGTCATGTGCCGCAAAAAAGAGTTCACATGCTTCTTTTACCGTGATCGTTCCCTCTTCCCCCGGCGCCGGAACAATTCCTGCAAATTCCACATATACAAGCTGTGCCAGTATCAGATTGTCCACCTCATTAAAAGGTGCCTCCCGAAATGTCAGGTCACCGCGCCAGTCCAGATAATCCATTAAATTTGACATATTGCCCTCCTAGTTTTTCGAAGAAAAATGTAATTTTATTTATAAAATTTACCCTCTGGTGAGCAGAGGGCGTGTCCTCCCCTATATCAGTCCATAATGTTTCAGTCCGTGCAAAATACCATCCTCATCCACAGAACGTGTCACGAACTCTGCGGTATTTTTCACTTTATCGGTTCCGTTTCCCATTGCAATGCTATGCGCTACATACGCAAGCATCTCAAGGTCATTTGCACTGTCACCGAATGCAAACGTATCCTCATGCGGAATGTCTATCATTTCACAGACTTTCCGAATGCCCGTTGCCTTGGAAATTCCTGCCGGGTTAATCTCTATGATCCCCTGCCCGTGAATGACTACGTCAAAATCTTCTCCCATCTCTTTTACAAACTGTCTGGCATCCACAGTCGGTGCAATGCTGCTCATTTTGTTGATCTGAATCTCACTGTGGTCTGTGGGAATGTTTCGCAAATGTTCCCCCAGTTCTTTGCGCAGATGTATCACGTAAGGATCATCTAAAAAATCACTTTCATTCACATACACATACTCCGGTCCTTCTAACACGACCGGCATATGATATTCTTTTAACACACTTAGTGCATGCGTCACCTGCCTCTCTGTTAACAGCACCTGATAGACTGTCTCCTTGTGAAAATCAATATGTGCCCCACAGGAAGCAACCACACCATCAAATCCAATCCCCAATAATTTTGGACTTTGTATATTCGAACGGCTTCTTCCACTGCAGATAAATGCATAATGTCCATTTTCTCTCAGTTTCCGGATTGCCCAAACAGCGCTTTCCGGTATCTGCATCTGATAGTTCCATAATGTACCATCAATATCAAAAAATACTGCCTTTTTCATCCTGATTTCCTTTTCATTTCTATTTTTCTGACTTTGTAATTCCTTTCAAGTATATCCGATTTCTCTATTTTTGCATAGTAAGAAAGGCTTTCTCTGCAAATCTTTCTTGCCATATCCAAATTTACGCTGCATTTCCCGTCGCCATAACAAAAAAAGAGGCTGCCAAACCCTCGAATAACGATACGTCATCTAAGTTTGACAACCTCTTTCCTTATTATGTATGAAGTAAATTAAATTTAGTTGTTGATTAATTTATCTTCTTCGTTGTTCCAGCTGTAAAGTTTACGGATCTCTTTACCAACCTGCTCTGATGGATGTTCAGCAGCTTTCTTTCTCATCGCTTTGAAATGAACCTGACGTCCTGCTGGTGACATATCCAATAAGAAGTCTTTTGCAAAAGTACCATCCTGGATATCGGAAAGAATCTGTTTCATAGCTTTCTTGGTATCCTCTGTGATGATCTTAGGTCCAGTGATGTAATCACCGTACTCTGCAGTATTGGAAATAGAATATCTCATTCCTTCGAAACCTGACTGGTAGATCAAGTCTACGATCAGTTTCATCTCATGGATACACTCGAAATATGCATTTCTTGGGTCATAACCAGCTTCTACTAATGTCTCGAAACCAGCCTGCATTAATGCACAGACACCACCACAAAGAACTGCCTGCTCACCAAAGAGGTCTGTCTCTGTCTCTGTTCTGAATGTTGTCTCTAAGACACCGGCTCTTGCTCCACCGATACCAAGTGCATATGCAAGTGCAAGATCCTGTGCTTTTCCGGTTGCATCCTGCTCAACAGCGATCAGACAAGGGGTTCCTTTTCCAGCCTGATACTCAGAACGTACTGTATGTCCCGGAGCTTTTGGTGCGATCATGGTAACATCAACGTCTGCCGGTGGAACGATACATCCGAAATGAATGTTGAATCCATGAGCGAACATTAACATATTACCTGCCTCTAAGTTTGGCTCGATATCTTTCTTATACATATCTGCCTGTTTCTCATCATTGATCAGAATCATGATGATATCTGCTTTCTTAGCTGCCTCTGCAGTTGTATATACTTCAAATCCCTGTTTCTCAGCCTTTGCCCAGGATTTACTTCCCTCATAAAGACCAATGATAACATGGCATCCGGAATCCTTTAAGTTTAATGCATGTGCATGTCCCTGACTACCATATCCAATGATAGCGATTGTCTTTCCATCCAATAATGAGAGATTACAATCTTCCTGATAAAAAATTTTTGCTGCCATTTTAAATCCTCCTTGTTTTTCCGAAGGAAAAATCCGAATCCCATGATGAGGAGAGGATTTGTCCTCCTTGTTTTATGTACTATTATTCCATAATTTTTACATCGGCTGTTCCTCTGGACAGTCCTGTAATACCGGTGCGCGCTAACTCCAGTATGTCATATCCCTGCAACAGATCCAGAAAAGCCTCTAGCTTGTCCTGATGACCTGTAAGTTCAATAACCATGGAATCATTTGTGACGTCTACGATCTTCCCATGGAAAATCTCTGTCACATTAAGAATCGGCTGGCGTTCGGTGTCTTTTGCACGAATCTTAACCAAAATGAGTTCTCTTGTCACTGAAGAACCCGGCTCCAATTTCTTGATATCAACCACATCTTCTAACTTGGCAAGCTGCTTCTCGATCTGTTCTAGAATCTGCTCGTCCCCACTTGCTACAATGGTAATCCTTGTATACCGCGGATCAGCAGTCACCCCGGAAGAAAAGCTGTCAATGTTATATCCTCTTCGGCTGAATAATCCAGAAATATGGCTTGTAACACCCGGATTGTTCTCAACTAAGAGAGATAATACCTGTCTTCTCATAATGAAAACCTCTTCCTTGTAAAGTCTTTTGCGCTTTACAGTTTTACTCACTCATATTTAAGTTAAATAATATCAATATCATATTTCTTTGTCAACGTCTGAGACGATATTTGCCTATATATTTTGTGCATATTTGTCATAACCTGTATGACTATCTTTTGTATATTTGCATAAATAATAATTATAGAACTGCATACCATACCCAGCCTGTTCAAACAATAGAATGCACGCTCCGCTCTTAAAGCATAACGCCGGATTTTTCCTTGCTTTCCTCCAGAATATGGTTCAGTTTGCGGAACGGAACCGCAAGCACAAGACCAACGATCAGGGAGATCACCGTATAAGACAGTAAAATTGTAAGATCTTTCCAATAATCATCCCGGTACATTCCGGCTACTGCCTCTTTCATTGCACCCATTGCATACTTAAACGGCTGGAACCGATAGAATGTCTGGAATACTTTTGGTAATGTCTCGATTGGGAATGTACATCCGGCTCCTGCAACCTGAATGACCATGATAATAATTGCAAGACCTTCACCGATATTTCCAAATGCAGCCGTCAGTGCATACATTAAAAAGCCAAACACAAAACTACTGCAGGATGCTGCCAGCCAGAATAAAAACGGATGTGCGCACTCAATCCCGATAAAGTACAGATCACCCAATACCGTGATCAGCGCCTGAATCTGGGCGATCAGAAAGAATGTGATATATCTTCCAAAAAACTGCTGATGCGGCTTTGCATTCTTAAAGGACGGTTCCATCTCTACTTTTGTATGTATGATCGCAACAAGGATCAGTCCACCTACCCAGAGTGCCAGCACGGTATAGAATGGCGCCATGGAAGAACCGTAAGTGTCCACCTCGTAAACTGCCTCTGTCTCAATCTCAACCGGGGAAGCCATAAAACTTCCAATCTCTTCCGGGTCATGAGCTAACAATTTAGATAAGATCTCATATCCCTCTTCCCCCTTCATCTGGTTCAGACGCTCCAAACGTCCTCCGATCACCCCACGCATATCTGTGATCGCATCTTTTGTACCCGAGAGACTGATATTCGCAGATGCTAATGTTGCAGAAAGCTGTGACAGATTTCCATTCGAAGTATCCAATGCCTTTGCGATAGAGCCAAGCGCATTGCTGATACCTCCAAAAGTAGCAGATAATCCCTTTGAAATTGTTCCAAGGGATGCCAATCCTGTTCCCGTCACATTCTGCAGATTGCCCATTGCACTCTGTCCACTTGTGATCGCACTCTTCATGTCCGGATATACAGCTGAAAACTGATTTGTAGTAGATGCAGCATTTCCTGATACCGACATCAGAGAATCCAGCAAATTCTCATACACTGCAAGATCTGCATCTGCTTCCTCTAATTTTCCGATCAGCATATCAATGACATTGGAAGATCCTGTTTCTTCTTCCAGAACCGAAGAATCAATCAGTCCATCTGAAACTTGCATGCAGCTTTTGATCAGCGTAGAGATAAACTGTGTATTGACCGTCTGCTGAACTGCAGTTTTTGCTTTGTCTGTAATCTTTGGAGCGATCGCATTTTTCTTTTCATTTGTGTAATAGGTGATCTCAGGATGCTCCATCTCATCCGCAAGAAAACTTACCATGTCTTCCGTAAAATCTTCCGGCATAATAAGGGCAGCATAATAATCACCACTGTAAACACCATCGATCGCTTCCTCTGTCGTGTCTGTAAACACCCAGCCAATCGTTGTATTTGCTTCCAATCCCTCGATTACAGTTTCACCCATATTAAACTCGGTGTCGTCAATCGTGATCCCTTTGTCGTCCGATGCAACTGCAACTTTAATATTCGACGTTGCATCCGGTCCATACGGGCTCCAGTTCGATAAAATATTAAACCATGCATACAAGCAAGGAAGAATCGATAAGCCGATGACTATAACAACCGCTACAACATTTGTTTTTATCCTTTTAAAATCCGATATAAAAATCCGAAAAATGTTCAACATATCTAATCTTCCTTATCCTTTTTCCTGTCTTTTTTCTTCTCTTTCTTCTTACCGTCTCTGTTCCCGGATATCTGTTCTTTGGAAGATCCGTCAGAATCTTTCTCCTCATCTGTCTCTTCCTCTTTTTCTTCCAGCAATGCCTCATCCGGCATAATCCCAGACTCTCCAAAATATTTTGCAAGGATTGCGCGGTCGGCAGCGATCTTTCGTTCCATCTCTGCTAACCGGCTGTCTATACTGCTATTTGGAAGAAGCGTGTCAATTTTGCCATCCTCTTTAATTCCAAGCTCTGTCAGACGCTCCTGCAATGTATAATCCATATATTCCACATAGATCAGATAGGCAGAAATTGTAAACAAAGAAACAATCCAAAGCACCAGAAATACTACTTTCGAACTGTCCATGGAAAACATCAGCATCAAAAATATCATTGGAATCAGAATGACACAACGGATTCCCCACCGTATTTTTTTCTGGTTACGCAGATGTTCTTCATTCTGGTATTCCATGATCCTGCGATAAGATTCTTCATAATTTGTTTCCATTGCATCTTCTCCTTACATCATTTTCGTATCTTCCATACGCTCTTCCACAAAGTGATTCATTTTCATAAATGGTTTTCTCACAAACAGTCCAATGATCAGCGCTGCAATTGCAAATACCGCCAGCTGGCTCATGTACATCCAGTAATCATTCTCATACATGCCACCGATCGTCTCACGCATTGCATTGATCGCATATGGGAACGGGAAGTATTTGTAAATATTCTGGTTAAACTGCGGCAAAATCTCGATCGGATATGTTCCGCTGGATCCTGCGATCTGGATAACCATGACAACAACGACAAATGCCTTTCCCACATCTCCGAAAGAAACCGTCAAAGTATAGATCAACAGGTTAAAGGTAAAACTTGTAAACGCAGCAACGATATAAAAAAGTACCGGTTCTAAACACTGTACCTTTAACAGATACAGATCTCCCAGGACAACGATTGCTGCCTGTAACTGTCCCAAAACAAAAAACAGTAAAAATCTTCCAAAATATCTCTGATATGATCTGGTGCCTGCAAACTTTTCATCCTCCACCTGCACTTTGATCAGCGCAACTAAAATAACAGCTCCAACCCAGAGCGCAAGTATTGTATAGAATGGTGTGACAGAAGATCCATAGTTTTCAACCGGATAAACTCTCTCTGTTTGAATCGTAACAGGGGATGCAAAGAACTCTCCCATCACTTCCGGATCCGTGGACAGGATACGGATGAACTGATCGTATTTCTCCCCATCTTCCACTTCATTCAATTCTGATAAGATCGTATTCAGCTCCTCTTTCGCAGAACTTATGATTTCTTTTAAAGTGTTAAAACTTCCATTGGAACTGCTCACTGTGTTTCCGAGACTGCCCAAAGCCACACCGGTACCTTCCAGACCTTTATTCATGCTGTTTAAGGAGGCTACCATATTGTTGTAAGCAGCAGAAATATTTGCCTTCATCGTTGCAACATCTGCCTGTAACTGTTTTTCTACGATTGGCATGACCGCATCGATCAGATTGGCTGCCGCTTTGATTGCTGTATGATCTCCTGAGACAGCATTGTTAAGATCACCTATCCGGTTCTGCAATACTCCCTGTACCGCAGTTGTTGTCTGCTCAATGCTGTCGAGCAGTTTAATGATATCATCCTTGTTGCTTCCGGCAGGAATCAGATCACTCTGTAACAGTTGTTTTAACAGCTCAATCTGCTGGGTAGAATTCGATACATTATCTGCGGCATTCGCAATTTCTTCCGCAGTTGGAAGTTCTTTTGACAATGTCGTATTCACTTCCTGCAAATGAGTATGGATACTCTGGTATACCTGATCCATCTGGGACTGTAACGTTGTAATGGTCTGCTGTGCGTCTGTTTTTGCCTTGTTGACCTGTGCAACACCATTATTTAATTTACCGGACGCACTGGAAACCTCTCCGCTTGCTGTTTTTAAATTTGACGCAAGGGTTGCGTTGCAGGACATCAGGTTATCAATTGTCACAAGATAATCATCCAGATTCTTATTGACAGAATCCAGTTTATCAATAATTTTAGTGATATACTGCGTCTTTTGTGCATCATCTGCGAGTTCATTCATACTCTCCATGACAGTGGAAACTGCAACATTCACAAACTCTTCATTAATACTTGTCTGCAGTGTTCCTTTTGCTGTATCCGTAATCTTGGAAGCAATTGGATTCTTCTTCTCATTTTCATAATAGGTAACAGAAGGATGTACCAGGTCATTGTCCGCAAAACCGTACATGCTCTCACTGAAATTCTCACCGATGACGATTGCTGCGTAATAATCACCGCTGTATACACCGTCGATCGCATCATCCTCCGTCTTTACGAACTGCCAGCCAATCTTGTCATTTTCCTTCAGATTGTCGATAACGGTATCACCCATGACCACAAATTCGCCATCACTCTTGGTATATCCTTTATCCACAGAAACAACCGCAACCGGTATCGTTCCCGTATTGCTGTAAGGATCCCAGTTCGAATAGATATTAAACCATGCATACAGGGATGGAAGCACGCAGATTGCAAGTGCGATCAAAAGCGCAAGCTTATTTCTCCACAACCCCTTCACATCACTTTTGAAAATCCTGAAAATAGTCCTCATTCTCTCGTACTCCTGCATTTATTTCTCTTTTTGAGTTCCAATATTTATTATAACGTATTTTGTTACTGAAACACAAATTTTTCCATAAAACAGATATTATTATAACGTTAATTTTATCATTTTGAAACATACAATTTCCTTTTTTTGTAATTATGGCAAAGAAAAACAGATACTGCACGGAATTCTTTTCTTTCCTGCAGTATCTGTTTTATGTATCATTCCTGTATTCTATGATTTTTATTGATAATAGGTAAGGTCAAAATATGTAATACCATTTTCGTCATTTACCTCAAAATCAAGATGTCTGTTGTACTCCTCATCCTGATAAGAATAACTGTTATATTCTTCAGCTTCGTATACATCATCACATTCTCCCATGATTGCAACCGCTGACTGTTCGTCCATTCCAATCGTCAATCCACCGCTGACTGACATAATCGGGAATGCGTCTACCTGATCAAATCCATAACAGGTATCCAAAGAAAATGCATAAATGTCACATTCTGTAATATCTTTTGCTGAACTGTCCAGATTTACAAAGCCAATCTTTACTGTCACATCTGGATAATCCGGATTTTTCAGTTCAATTGACTCATAAGTCTGGTCGCCCGCATTCATCACATAACCATCTTCGTAACCATAATCCGCTATATCAAACGTCCATCCGTTCGCCTCTATCTCACTGTAGGCAAATGGCAAGGAATACTCATGTCCGTCAAAGAAAAATGACATATCCTCCCATGTTCCGTCCATCGGCTCTGCATCTACAACCGGTCTGTCTTCGGAAGTATCTGGAAGTGTTGCGGCTTCGGAATCGTGATTGAAGATGTCCTCCGCCTGATCTCCGTCATCATCCGCTGCATAATAATCGCTTGTCACGCCTGTGTCTATTTTACTGGAGCCACTCGAACTTCCACCGACCAGCGTTGAAACCGTCAATGCAATAATTGTGAAGATCAACATAATTCCAAATATAATAAGACCCATAAATAACTGTCCTCTTGCCCAGTTTTTGCGGATTGCGTCTTTTGGATTTTTTCCGATCAGCCAGATAATATACATAACGATATTTACAATTGGAATGTTCACCAATAAATAGGTCAGCATCCACTGTCCAACACTCATCTGTGGCACAAGCTCCTGCTGCTGATTTTCCATCCCGGACTGATACTGTGGCTGATTGTTATAGCCATATGTATTTTGCGTACCGCCGTAACTGTTTTGTGTACCTCCATAGTTGTTTTCACTGCCATATGAATTCTGGGTATCACCGTATGTAGTCTGGGTGTTTCCGTAAATGTTCTGGCTTGTGCCATATTCGTTCTGGTTATTTTCGTTCTGTTCGTTAAAATTTTCACTCATAACTCTTTTTCTCCTCCGTGTGTGTATTTGCTACCACTTTATTGTAGCAAATTGTGAAAGTATTTGCAACACGAAAGTTTTTAATATCAAATTCTTAAAATTTTTGTCCAACTTTTTTAATTTATTTTCCAATAACCCTTTCTGTCTGAACCCACACGCTCTATCACTGATTTTTCTTTCAAAGATTTTAAACGCATTGCCACTGTTTTTCTGCTGATTTTTAATTTTTCCGCCAACTGTGGCATAGTATAACCCGCATTTTCTAATAATAATGCGAGAATCTCCTGCTCTTTTTCAGTCACCCTATCAGTTACCCTATCAGTCACCCTTTCAGTTACCTTGTAAAATTCACCTGGTCCAACCTGCAAACTCGCAACAGATTCCATTGGAATCACAATTTCAAAAATATTATCCTCCAAAAACACAGGTGTTCCACCCGAATATAATTTTGTATACTTATTGGTATTCCTCATACCAGAGCCGAGTTCATCCGCATAACCAATTTCACGAAATACTTTTGAAATTGGTGGATTTTTCGGAAAAGGTTCAAACTGATTCAGTTTCAATTCACCATGTCCGTGAGGCAAATTGCTGTTTTTAGTAAAAATTCTGTTACTTTCAATCACAAATTGTGCAGTGTAGGCATTGGAATAATCGCGATGTGCTAATATATTAGAAATGATTTCCCTCAATATTTTATCTCTGGCACTGACACTCTGGTCACCATCCAGCACAAAAGAATCATTCAAATGCTTTTTTCCAAAATCCATTAATCTGCGATAACTATCTATTAAATTTGTAATAATAACCTCTCTGTCATCATAACGATCCATATTTTTCACACGATAAATAGCATCTGTCTTATACTGTGGTAATACAGACATAATGGTCTGATCTTTACCAAACAACAAAATTGCCGCAAGCGTAATTCCCTCCTGACCGGTATCTGGATCTGCTAAAATAAGTCCTGTGCTTCTCAGAATTTCTTCTTCATTCATATTTGACCATGGGTGATTATCCACCCTTGAAACCGCCATCTTTTTTGCTCTTTGAATCACATCAAAATCAAGGAAATCCAATCCAAGCTTCGGATAAACCTTATTCACAAAATAAGTGCTCTGCTTCCTTGCATACATTTTGTATACCAATTCCGCATTGTCTGTAATATCAATATCCCCTTCATGTGTCCTGTCCCATATACGACCATTCAATCGTCTAAGCTGTGTTCCCTCTGGCACCCAGATATAAATGACTGTCTTTCCATTTATATCAAATATCTGTGGTGTAAGATAAAGCGGTGGATTTATTTTATTAGCATTATTAACGGACGTTGTAAAATCCTTAAGCATTTTATCTGTCTTTTGGGGATTTACACCCCGAATTTCTTTTGTTTGGTCAACTACGCCAAGAATAATATGCCCTCCATTACGATTATTAAAAGAACATACCGATTGATACACATCTTTTGTCAAATCATTCTCAGACAATTTAAATTCAACATTTATCTTTTCGCCGGATTCAATTATCTTTTTCAGCTCATTTACATTCATACCCACACCTGCCTTCAGACTATTATTTCCTTCTATTTTTTCTATATACCCCATTTAATTATATCATATAAAAGAGGTCTCCGGGTTTTCCCGGAGACCTGCCAAATCTTTATATTATTCGACCTTTTAGAACTTACCAGCCTTGTGAGCTTCCTCAACACTTACAGCTACAGCGACAGTAGCACCTACCATTGGGTTATTTCCCATACCAAATCCTTTTGTGCTAAATTTGATTTTTTGTGCTATTTCATGTCTATAAATGCCTAAAAACTAAGAGTTAACATTAAATGGTGTGTGTTGTTTTGTGTTATTTTATGTTACTCAATATCTAACATTGTTTTTAGCAAATGTGGACGTAATGTGGACTTGATAAGTGTGTTAACTAAATATTATTAGAAATTTTACAATAAATATTAAAGCTATGGGTTCCTATTTACTTTTCTATGTGCAAACTAATTAAAAAGTTACAAATTGTTACAACGTTTATAATAGCATTTATATTTTAACTATGCAATACTATTTAGTTCGGAAATATTATTGAGGTCAGTCAAATCCATACCATCATATTTTTCAAGAAACAATTCTAATGTTTGTTTTCTTACTTTTAGACTTCCAAGTTTCATAGCTGGAAGCAAACCTTTTTTAATGAGGTCATATACAATATGTACGTTTACTCCTAATGTAGAAGATACTTCTTTAACTGTATATAGCATTTTATCTTCTTTCATATTTACGCCTTTCCTGTAGAACCAAATCCGCCTCTACTTACATCATCTAAGTACTTAACTTCTTCAAATTCAATTTCTGGCTGAATCTTATTAATGCGGAACTGACAGATTCTATCATTTTTATTAATTACTGTATCTTCCATAGCAATTACTGGATAAAGCCACTGATCATTATCTCCACTATATGAATTGTCAATTACCGCAAAAGAATTTGTCTGCAATACCTTGAAATTCTTATACGTGCTACTTCTTGGCACAATATTTGCCTCATATCCGTCTGGCAGTTTCATCCCTACTCCAAGAGGAATCAAATGAAACTCGCCTTTCTTTAGATGTACTGTTTCGGCAGAACGAAGATCAATTAAATCTCCTTTACTGATTTTTTCTACTTTGTCAATTTCGTTATCGAAATATTTGATTTTAATTGTTTCCATATTACAAATTCTCCTTTAAATAATTAATATAATTGTTCCATTCTCCAATCGAATATATATACTCTTTGCCTTTTAGCCCTTTCAGTTTCATATCTGCTTTTATATTCTCTATTGGATTCTTTTTTGTTGCCAATGATTTAATGAAATTATTGGTGCTATGTGTTATAGCTAAAATGCGTTCTTGTGGAATTTTAGAAACGATTTCTTTGTATAGGTTCAAGTCTTCGTCTGGTATCTTAAACTCCTTATTTCGTGGCAAATTCTTGCTACTGAACGGACTGATATTTGAACCACTTGTCTTTGGTTTGAGTAATGGAATTATCTTGTCAGAATCGACATATTTGAATTTGAATAAGATTTCTGAATCTGTTTCTTCAATATCAAATATAATAGACGTGTCAATTTCATTGATGGTTTTAATGATATTGTGTCCTCTGCCAAGTGAAGGAATATAAGCTTGAAGAATTGATGAACCATAATAGAAAATTTTTGTATTATTTAAACAATCTATATAAACATCTACATCTTCTAAATTGCCATTAAGTTTTCTTGTAAAATCATTTGTTGTTAAATCATAAGGAACTTTTAATCTGTATTTTCCTTTGAATTTATCAATTAAATATGACGTTTTTATCACTTCCTTTCTGGATTAGATATTAATCGCAATATAAAACTATTTTGTTTTGAGCGAGAGATTGTTTTACATCAATAACATGTTGGTTTTTACTGCCACGATAAGCAAGTGTGAGATCTTTCTGCTCATCTATATATTCTCCGTCTACAAGCACATCTACATTGGAAATTATCTCTCTTCTCTTTTCCCACGCTTCAATGTCTTTTTTATCTAAAACAACACAATCAGCTTGTAATCCTGCAAAAGAACACATAATGTCATTCCAACAAAAGCCAGTATATAACCAAATGGTTTTCTCAGGAAAAGAAATACGGATTTCTTTAATTAGAGACAAGACTTCATCGAGGTTCTGTTCAGCTAAACATTCTCCACCAAGAAACGAGACACGTTTGATATACGGTCTATCAATGAGTTCCATAAATTTATTTTTTGTTTCTTCTGTCCACTCTTTCCCACCATTAAAATCCCATGTTTCAGAATTGAAGCAGTTTTTACAGTGAAATGGACATCCTTGGACGAAGAGGGAGACTCCAACTCCCTCCCCATTAGAAATATCCATAGATCTAATCTGTGCGTATCTCATTATAAATCCTCCGCAATATCTGTCATATGAACATATCTCTCCTTAATTTCCTGAGTACGTCCTTTTCCCCAGTAATTAGTGCCAATATATCCACAAGTTCTTCTTGCGACATTCATTTTATCTTTGTTCCTATTGTGACAATTTGGACATTCCCAAATAAGTTCGCCACCTTCATCAATAATTTTAATTTCACCGTCATAACCACAAATCTGACAGTAATCAGACTTTGTATTTTCTTCTGCATACATGATATGGTCGTAGATGAATTTATTCATTTCTAAAATAGCGTCTACATTATTTACTAATCCATCTGTCTCAACATAAGATATCGCACCTCCAAGCGATAACGCCTGAAATTCCGATTCTTTAGCAAGTTTATCAAATGCATTAATTGGTTCTTTTACAAATGTATGATAACTGTTTGTGATATAGTTTCTATCTGTAATACCTTTAATAATTCCAAAGCGTTTCTGTAAACACTTCGCAAATTTGTACGTTGTGTTTTCGATTGGAGATCCGTAAATTGAAAATCCAATATAATGCTCTTTATTCCACTGGTCACACTTATCGTTCATAAACTGCATTACTTTAATACCAAAATCATGACCTTCCTGTGAATCAATATGTGATTTACCAGTCATATATTTTACACATTCATATAAACCTGCATATCCAAGTGAAATACTTGCATATCCATTATGAAGTAATCTATCAATCTTCTCACCCTTTTCAAGTCTCGCAAATGCTCCATACTGCCACAATAAAGGTGCGACATCAGACAACGTTCCTTCTAATCGTTTATGTCTGCAAAGTAATGCTTTATGGCATAATTCTGTTCTCTGTTCCATTAAATCCCAAAACTTTTCATAATCTCCTTCAGATGACAATGCTACATCTACAAGATTTAATGTGACAACGCCCTGGTTTAGTCTTCCATAAAATTTATAATTACCATTTTCGTCTTTATAAGGTGAAAGGAAACTACGGCAGCCCATGCACGGGAAACAGTTGCCTTCTTTATATTTCTTCATAATCTTCTCTGAAATATAATCAGGGTTCATTCTCTTTGCAGTACACTTAGCTGCAAGTTTTGTTAAATACCAATAAGGGGAATTTTCATGAATATTATCTTCTTCTAAGACATAGAGAAGCTTTGGAAATGCCTGTGTGACATATACGCCAACTTCATTTTTAAGACCAAGTAATCTCTGATTAAGAAACTCTTCAATAATCATTGCAAGTTCTTTCTTATATTCTGTAGTCTCTCCAAGATACATGAATACACTCAAAAAAGGAGACTGTCCATTTGAGTTAGACATAGAATTGCACTGATAGTTAAACGTCTGAACACCATCTGCTACTTCTTTTTTGGTATCAGATTCTGCATATCTCTTACAATCTTCATCAGAAAATCCCAATGACTTATATTTCTCATAGTATTTGTTGTAACTATCTCTTACAAATGGTGCTAAATGTGTAAGAGTAATTGTAGCCCCTCCATACTGAAGTGACGTAACACCAAGAATAATCTGAGTGGCGATTGTACAAGCAGTAATAAATCTATGTGGTTTTTCAATCATTACCTTGTTAATACAAGTACCATTCTGTAACATATCTTCGAGATTAATAAGTGAGCAGTTACTCATCGCATTCATACCAAAATAATCAATATCATGGAAATGAATAATTCCTTCATCGTGTGCTTGCACAACTTCTGGTGGAAGTAAAAATCTACGAGAAATATCTTTGCTAACAATTCCTGCCATATAATCACGCTGAGTATTTAATACTTTTGAGTTTTTATTGGAGTTTTCAGTATTCCAATATTCGCTTTCACCATCTAACAGTTCATCAATCTCGGAATCTGTTGTATTCTCATTCTCTCTTTGGAATTCACGAATACTTCTATATCCTTCATATGCTTTTGCAGTAAGTCTCTGTTTTTTGGTGATTAATTTGTCATAAACCATTGATTCAATATCAGATACACTTACTTCGTCTTTATCCTTACACTCTTCTTCAATTTCGTCTGCAATATCTTCTGCAATCTTTGGTTTTACAATACCTGAGCCATTTTTCATTGCTTTAAGAATTGCAGTTGAGATCTTAGACTTATCAAAATCAGCTTCTGAACAATCTCTTTGAATTACTTTTACTTTTGTCAATATGTATATCCTCCTATCTGTTTCTCATAATTCCATCCAAATTATAGTGGCTTAGAAATTCATCTAATTCATCAGAAGTCTCAGGATTACCAGCTAAAAACGTTTCTACATCTTTGCCGATAGTTGGATTATTATTCCATACTGTCACAATGTCACTCAACACATCGTACATACTTCTAAATTCGTCATCATTGTCTGGTTTTCTTGTTTCAACACCAAGTGAATTGATATACTCTTCTGCTTTTAATAAATCGTTTGTCATTGTTGTTTTTACTTCATATTCTGCTTTACTAACGTTCATTTTATCTCCTTTCCTGATTCCACAAGAAATCAACCTTTCAATACCAAATTTTAGTCGTTTTCGCCATTATTTTTGGAACTTATTGCGCATAACGCAGCACATACGACTCCTCCGCAACTGCCCACAAACAATCCACAAACAAATGCAATTGCAATATTAATCATAATTTTCCACCTCGATTTCTTTAATTTTAATTTTTAATACTTCCAAATTTTTATACTTTTTTGAATGATACTTTGTATGATCTTTCACAATCATACGTGTTTGTTCATCACAAATAAGTTCTATCAGCATCTTTTTATCTTCTTTTGTGAGACGAACACTCTCATCTTCGCAGTCTTGATGATATACTGGTTCTTTTCTCAAAATATTTTACCTCAAATTTCCTTTCATCTTTTTACATACAATAGTTTTATGTGCTACACAATCATCATAATTAGCATGTGTTTTTACTGTTTTTACTTTTTCAGCCATACATTCGTCCTCTCCAACACAAATTGTTATCAAACTATCTGGTTCAGCAAGAAGTGTTTTTGCTAATTCGTGCGATGTTCTGATTCCATTAAAAATTCCATCCACCTTCTTTCTTATTTATTCTTTATCTCATATAAAAATATTTTATGTATTCGCAAATATCAATTACACATGAATCTGCTCTAGTAATGCAACATTTTAACCAAGGATGAATTGTCCTATAATCGCCATTTTCATCATATGCAATAACAGGAATATCATTTTTCCATGCTTCGTACACCTCTATAATAGATCCTATACTACTACTAAGACCATTTGTATTTACAATGACAATGTCGCTGTTTTTTACTAAAGACAAATCAAATTTCATAATTTCTTGTTCACTTTGGTATCGCTGCTCATTAAAATTAAAATAGTCACAAGGAGACACAACATTTGTTTTATAATTAGCCATGTCAGAATATTTTTCTAATTCAGATTTAAGCAAATTTCTCCACTTTTTCATCTCCGAATCAGATAAGCCGCCCATCTTACCGGCTAAATAAATTGTCAAACCATTTCTTCCCATTCTTCTAAAACCTTTCTATATTGATTAATCACATTATCAACAACTTCGTTAATATTTGCACCATCGTTGTTGTACACTATCTTATTCGCCAAAAGATCTGCATATTTGAAATCTTTTGCGTCCCTCTTAATACGATCTTCTGCTTTATCCTTATTATCATTGCGCTTAGAAAGCCTTTTTCTGATAGTATCAATGTTTGAATACAAATAGATGACAACTGGTTTAATGCTGTCATATTTTAAAATATCTCTAACCCCATCTGGCGTAAGAATAATCACAGACTTTTCATCCGCATCTTTAATATCCTCTTTTGCTGTCCCATAATACCAAACACTTTCACCAACTCTATATTTCTCCCATTCAACAAAAAAATCTTCGTCAATCTTTTTCAAGAACTCTTCATTTGAAATATAGTGATATGTAACATCAGAAATTTCACCTTTTCTCATCGGTCTAGTTGTATAAGTTATGATACTATGAAAACCGTGTTTCATCGTCAAAATATCACGAATTGTGGTCTTTCCAGACGCAGATTTGCCAATTAATATCAAGCACATTAATTTATTTTGCTCCTTATTTCAAATATTTTTTATAAAAATGACGATCAATATCATTATTGCCTTCATTAACAAAACCTTCGATCTTGCCATCGCTAATTATTGGTCTATTACCTCTATAACAATAATCCTCAACACAATCTAAAATTGTAATATTATTCATAGTGATTGAATAATAATCCATGACTATTCCTCCGTTTTCACCTCATATTTCTTACAAATGTCATTAAAATTAATCAAATCTTCTTTACATGTCGGATTATCAATAATAGCTTTGACATCATGACAGGATAATGACATAACCCCCATAAGTGACTTTGCATCTACACAATGTCTTCCATAACTCACATCTACATCACATGCTACCATCTTTGAAATCTCTGATACAAAGTGGCTTGCATCTGTAATACTGTTTAAATTCAAAACAAATTCTACTTTCATATTTTTATTCTCCTCTTAAATCTGATTCTGTTGCCAATTTTGCGTATTTCCAACTACAAGATACATTTGTTGTCCACGATGTCATACCAGTTTCGAATGCATATATTTCTCCATTCTTATATTTGCAAAAATGCCTTCTTTCCATATTTTCAAAATCTTGATTATCCGAAACAAGGATTGGAGTATCAACAGCCACTTTTGACCAATCTACGGTATAGTCAACGTATTCACTATTTAGCCACCATTTTCGATTTTCACATTTTTCATGTTCTCTATCGTAAAATAAACAATCTTCACATCCTTGTAAATCATCACATGCGACTGGTTTATGAGTATTTTTTTCTACAGCCAAAACTTCGCCATTACCTATGATATCTAATATTTCATTCACATATTTTTCTCTATTTGTCATAAAATCCTCCTCCTTATCTATAAAAGCTATGACCAACATTGTCTGTAAAAATATATTCTCTATTCCTATCAGCCCAAGAATTACCTCGTGTTGAATCAAACCATAACGCTCCGTTTGTTGTATCTGGGAATTGAAAAGCATATTCACAAGCCAATATTGTTGTTTCTGTAACAGTGACATTCTTATAATCACCACTTATGTAACTTGAAAACTGTGGTCTTTCCGTTAGAATTTCAATTAAATTCATCGGAAAATCTTCATGATCGATTCTATTAAAAATTACACTTGCCACATTTACTTTCTCATCAAAGTTATCTTCACCACGGACTTCTGTTTCTACAATATGGAATAGTAAATCCAACTCAGATCCATCAAAATAATCATAAATTGTTTCATCTTTATCTATCCATTCTGAATATTCATCTTGGATTTCTTTGTATTTTTTAAACCATTCCATTGTATCTTCGCACTCCAATGCATTGATTCTTTGCTGCGCTTCAAAGATTTTTTCTGAAACAATATCTATTTCATTTTGCTGAATATCATTACCTGTTGAAACAATGCTGTTGGCATTTTGTTCAATACTGATTTTTGTTTCCATTATCTGTTCTGTATTGACAGTTAGAAGCGTTTCTGTCTGTTTATTTGGTTCTAAATTATTATTTGCCCCTAATGGGGCGACACATAAAATAGAACCAAAACATAAGACAATAAATGTCTGTATGACTCTTCTTTTCATATGTTCTCCTTATTAAATTGTGTTGTATATGGATTTTGTTACATAGATATATTCTCTGTTTAAAAACAAAGACTAATGAATCATTGCTAAGAATTGATCTTCTGATATGATTGGAATACCTAAAGATTTTGCTTTCTGATTCTTACTTGATGTAGAATTTATGTCATTGTTAATAAGATAAGATGTTTTAGAACTTACTGAACCTACAACTGTTCCACCATAAGCAACTATATCAGCTTTTAATTCATCACGATTTTTATAATGATTAACTGAACCAGTTACAACGAATGTCTTGCCATCTAATATATTTGAAGTTTCGTTTGATACAGATTTAGATTTTTCAAAAGTAAATTCCTTTGACAATTCATATACCCATAATGAATTTTCATACCACCATTTCGCCATTGAATTCATCGTAACAACACCAAATCCATCAATGGTTAATAACTTTTCTGGTGAGGATTTCATTAAACCAATAAGATTATCAAAATTATCTTCACATAACTTACTAATATCTTTGCTTGCTGATTTTCCAATCAACGGAATAGATAAGCTATAGACAAATCTTTCTAAAGATGTGTTGCGAGATTTATTTATAGACGATAAAAGTTTTTCAACTGACTTCTTACCAAAACCTTCAATGGATTTCATTTCATTTTCGTGGTCTGATAAATGATAAATATCCTTAATGGAATTCAACCATCCAAGATTAATGAATTTATCTATTGTAGATTCTGAAAGATTTTCAATGTTAAGTGCGTTCTTACTAGCCGCATGTGTAAGTTTGCCAAGAAGCTTACCATTACAATTATCATTAGTACATACAAGTACTTCTGAGTTATTGTCTTTTACTATCTTAGTAGGCTGACCACATATAGGGCATTTATCAGGAATGAGTTTTTCTTCTTTATCAATAGGTTCTACACTATCAATTTGAGGAATTATCATATTTGATTTATACACATATACCGTTTGTCCACTTGTTTTTATTCCAAGATCTTTCATTACTGAAATGTTATGGAGACTTGCTCTTTCTACAATCGATCCATCAATTTCTACAGGTTCGAATACGGCAGTTGGTGTCAAAGTTCCAAATTTTCCCATTGTCCAATCTACATATTTTAATGTTGTTGGATATGTATCATCTTGCCATTTAAGTGCCATACGACAATTCTCATGATGCGAAGTCGCTCCAAGTGATTTAGATAATTCTGTATTATCAAGCTCAAAAATTAATCCGTCAACAGGATATTTACAAAATTCAGGTTGCATTGCTTCAACACAATCTTCTACGCCAGTTTCTATACTTTTTGGCTTACATCTCTGAACTGTTTCAAATCCCATTTTATCAAGTGCTTCAAGTCCTTCTAATTTATGAGTAAATGTTGGAGACACCAATTCAAAAACAATAAATGCCAAATTTCTATCTCTTACAATGCTCAAATCAAGTGTTCTTAAAGTACCACCTGCTAACCCTCTTGGATGCTTGAATGGTTCAAGTACTTCTTTGTTTATTCTGTTGAACTCGTCATAAGAAATGACGCATTCTCCTCTAAGTTCTAATGGATGGTTACATGGAATTTTCATAGGAAGATTTTTAATAAATCTACATTGCTCTGTTACATCTTCACCTATAATTCCATCTGTCCCACGAGTAATACCTTGAATAAATTCACCGTTCTCGTTGTATCGAACTACCAATGTTAATCCATCCATCTTATATGAACAATACCAATCATAATCTTTTAAGAATGATTTGATCTCATTAGGATTTTTTGTTTTCTTAGCACTAAGCATAGGTTTTGTATGTTTTACTTTTTTAAGTTCATCAAGCACATATCCTTGTACATAATGAGTCGGTGAATCAGATAATACAATACCAGATTCATTCTCCAATTTTTCCAGTTCATCATATAATTCATCATACTGTTTGTCTGTCATTATTTGATTGTCATATTTATAATAAGCTATTGATGCTTTATGTAACTGATTTGTAAGTTCTTTTACTCTAGCTACAATATTATTCTTATCCATTTGTTTCCTCCTCTCTACAATATTCTCTTAAATATGTAAGCATTTCTGATTCTTCTGGGAAGAACGGATCTAGTTTCTTATCATTTTGTAACCATCCTAAAAAGTTCATCCAAAACTGACCTGCTCTCCAATCAGGAAAGTATGTCATATGCAATCGTTTTACTTCATTATAAAAACCATATAATCTATTCGGATTTCTAATATTAATCACCTCCTATGAAATGAACATTTCTTTCGATTTTTTGTCCTCTAAAACCCTTATAAATCAAGGGTTTTCAGACTTCCCATCATACATAATCAGCTCTTCTGCGTATGGAAGTGATTCTACCCATTTGATAAATGATTCTGACCACTCTGTAAGCTTATGATTTTTACGCTGAAAGTACATATTACGAATATTTTCATAATTCATTGTAATTGTTCGCTTCTGTAACCAGCTCTCAGGAAGCCAACGCACAAGCTCTTTCCAGTATCTCTTATCTTTCGTCTCAAGATACTTCTGACGAATATTTTCTAATACATAAATAATATCCTCTTCAAATGTTGAAATATTATCCAATCCGTCATCATCCTTTGGATTATCAGCAAGAGATAAATTCCTGTCATAATCATCAATCTCAAAACAATCTAATGTAATTGGTGTTGTAGCAAGCTTGTGCATTGTACTCGTTGAGTTCGCAACCGTTCCTACTTTATAAGTATCAAATTCTTTCCACCAATAAAGAGGTGCTGTAATATCAACCGATACAAAAATCTGTCGCATAAATTTTCTATGCTCATTCCCTGCTTTAATAAGAGTCTGTGCGAGTTTCATATCGTTTGCTCCAATAATGTAATTATTTTTATAATTGATGCAGCCCTCATCGTTTGTATTACATTTTTCGCAAACTATATCATTATCACATCCATAATGACTATCATTCTTATGCCAAGAATTCTTCGGATTTCTCATCCCACGGAGACTGTGCTCAAATCCCCATACCTCTGTATTTTCAAATTTCAAATCTTAATCCTCCTATTTTTTAAATCCCAATGAAAGTCCAATTTACTTTGAATTTTTATCTTCATTTTCGCCTAATTTATCGAGTAGTCTGTGTGTCATACTACATAATCCATCAATAAAACTAGAATATTTGAAACTTTCATTGTCTTCTGAATATTCTGTTGATTCATAAACACAATCAAAAAACTCTTCGTACAACATTTCTTTACTAATAGATTTACTCATTTTATTCTGCTCCTTTTTATTTCTTTTAACGACCAAACATAATCAACAAAACTGTTCCAGTTCATCATTATTTGGTCATAAACATCAATTTTAATATCATCTGCTCGTCCAGTCCAAGGTGATAAAATTATTTCATATTCACACTTAGACCACATATAATACATAAGATATTTTTTTAAACCATCTTCAAATTCATCTCTTGACAAATTATCTTTTAATAATTTTTTCACTTTTTCTGTGAAACTTCCATGATTGAATATGTTCCATCTAATAATCTTCTGTGCATTTGAGTCATGATAATAAACGTACCACTCGATATCAATCACCTCCCGATTATTTATTCTCTTTTTCTTGTGTTAACAGAATCAATAACCTCTCTTTTAATTTATTTTCTAATTCATCTAATTCCGACTCACTCACAATTATATTTGTCAATCCAAGACTTTTCCATGCATATTCGCCAGACGATTCAAACATGTGAAAATAACATTGAACAAATTCTCCTAATTCATCATTTTCGCTATATTTTACACTGTACTTATTTGCTTTTTCATGTGTAATTTCATAATTATAAAATTGCTTTATCATTGAAATCAATGTGAGTTTTAGTCGCAAATTCTCTTTTTCTAATTCATTCATTTATGTATACTCCCTTCTATCAACTACATGCTTATGACCTTTAGGACAAACACTATATGAAATATCAACATATCCATCTACATAATCATTACCCCCTGAATTAATCGGATCTTCATACACGCAAATCTTTGTAGGAATAGTTTCTTTTTCTGAAAAGAAAGATTTTGTAAGATAATAGTCCTTACACTTCTCACAATATGTAAGCTTACCATTAATGATATCTTTCGCTGTTTTGATATCATCTTCATATTGCTTTAAAGCTTCTAATTTTTCGTCATTTGTTATTTCTGAAATTAAAATATTCTCAATATCTTTTAACATTTTTACCTCAAAAATTTCTAAAGAAAGTTTAGTTTACTGTGATTCTACCAATTAAAGTATTGTCTATTTCTACATACTGGACATTTGATATTGTAACTACCAAGACCATCATGCATTACACCCATTTGATCAGTTACATCGCATTCGCTTTTCTCAAACTCAAATATCGAGCCGCATTTATCGCAGGTTAATCTTTTAGTTGGTGTTATTGGTTGGTGTCGCTCTATAATATTCATGCCTTATCCTCCTCTAATATTCATTATCCCATCTGATGTTACTACCACATTTACATTTAGACTGTTGCATTTGTATCATGTTTTTACATTTAGGACATCTTGCCAATACCCCTATGCCACCTAAAAATGGTCTTGTTTCTATAATTGGTTTATACCTTAAATGCCTATTCCTATTCATTATTCTCTCAACCTTTCACATGAAATAATGGATTCTTATTATTTAAAATTTATGTTTCAAGCAAACTGAAACTATACAACGAAACAGATTCAATATCATCAATTGTTTTCTTCAGTTCTTCTAAGATTAATATTTCTACAGAATTAAGTGATTGCATAGCAATTTTTTGTTTTAATGTCAACACCATTCTACCTGTACCAGAATCCCTATATTCTCTTCCAAAGTCAACAATTGGTTTTTTCACAAAACTGTAACTTACCAAATAGTTATATGATAATTTTGATTCATCTATTTCAATATCGTGATTGCTACACCAAAATCTTAAGTTATCAAACATTTTGACCTCCTTTCATCTTCCAAAGAAACTGTCGATTCTTGCTACTGTATTATTCTCTGTTCTTTACAAAACTTCATCGACAATTCCATATTTGACTGCTTTATCAGAATGAATATAGAAATCTTTCTTCTTTTCACGAATCTCCTTAATATCATCTTTTGTGAGATTGGTTCTGTCGATTACATATTCTTCAATCTTTTTATTCAGCCAGTCCATTTCTTCTCTGTCTTCTACCAAATCCTGATATTTACCACTTCTCCAAAAACTTATCTGATGATACATAAATGTTGAATGTTTATAGCAAAATCTTTTATGCCCTGCTAAGAAAATCTTAAAAGCTGCACTCATTGCAGATCCTGTACAATATGTATAGATTGGAGTTTTGCTATTGAGAATAATATCAATTAATCCCCACATATCATAAGCAGATCCACCATGCGAATTGATATATAACTTAATTGGCTCACGTTTATAATCTTTCTCCTTCTCATCTTTCTCATCATCTTCTTGAATCTGTTGTAAAATGCTCCATGTTAATTTACCAATAGATTCGTTGTCTACATCATCAGATAAAAATAATGTCTTTTTGTCTGTATTTGCATATGAATTGTCTTTTGAACTCATAAATCCTCCTATTTTGTTATTTTTATTGTTTCAATGCACAACATATAGTATGTTTTTATGTTGTATATATACTATATATTGTATCGAAAAGAAATCCGTCTTTCCTTGGCTTTTTAAGTTTCTGAAACGCCCAATCTATGAGCATTCCAGAAATCCTCTACTGTATTATTTTCTCTACAGTTGAGCTAATAAACTCTTAATTGGTTCTCTACTCATATTTTCTTTTGCCCATGATATGTAACTTGGATCTGACTGAGCAACATCAACAAGCTTCTCGCCACTATGCTTTCCAAAGTTCAGAACATAATCCTCTAACTTAACGGTTTCTTTCTTTGGTACTTCAAACCCATCAAACAGAACTTCTATATCTTTGCGACTTGCAAGGTAGTCTGCTAAATGTAAAATTGTCTGATATTTGTTTTTAGGCAATGGCAATACCGTTGAACTTCTTTTATCAGTATTCCATGCACCCATATGGCTCTCAATTGTAGTTGCAATCATTTCGATTTCTTCATCAGAAAGTTCATTGCCTTTTAACTCACGAATAACATTAGCTGCCAAAAGAGGATGATCGAACTTTGTATATTTATTTTTTGTGAAGTCATCATCATTTCCGCTTTTTCGTGAATCATGCATCATTCCTGCAACTCTCATTAAATCTTTCTCTCTTTGAGTAAAATTTTTACCAAAGCAATCAACAGCAAAAATATGATTTAAGAATCTTACCAAAGCACATGTATGTCTTGCCAATCCTAAATCACCAAGGGCATATTGAGGATGGTATTTTCCTGTACTTGACGCTCCAACATTCCAAAAATAATCTGGAATTGTTTTAATACATCTTTCTGCAAATTTTCTAATATCTTCTGACTCAATTGTGTTTAAAATCGAATCAAAAATGCTTGACTTACTATTCATATATTCTCCTATTCTGCTTTCATAAATATCTGAAGCATTGTTTTCCTATCGAAATTTTCCTTCTTTTTAAGTGCATTATTTACTGTACGAATTTCTCCAAGGTGATAACATTTTTCTTTTGCTCTACTCTCTCCTACATATAACAAATTGGAATTCAACATGAATGTGTGTGCTTTAGGTGTAATTAAAACAACCACCTTGAACTGACCACCCTGAGATTTGTGTGTACTGATGGCATAAGCCAATCGAATATTTTTCATAGAACTTTTTGGGATATAGATAAGTGTTCCATCATAATCAACAACCATTGCATCTTTTAAAATTTTTATAACTCTACCAGATTCACCATTGGCAATGAATGTTGTATTTTTATCATCAATGTATTCCTCATTGTAAATAATTGCTTTGTAATCATTAGCATAGTTCATTACAATGTCATTCAATCTGAATTCTGTATCTCCAAATGTGATTTTCGCCTTTGGATTAGAATTAACTGCATTTTGTATCTTCTTATTTAATGCTACTGTTCCATAATCACCTACGTTATAGCAAGACAATACTGCAATATCATCAACAGAATATCCTTTTGATAATAATGTCTGATAAAGTTTTACAGTATATTCAACAAGTTTATCTTGAAGAATCGGCATAAATATATATGACTGATCTTCGCCAAACACTTGCATACCTGTTTTGGTCTTATCTAAATATTCAGTACCAGTTCGTGTATCTGTCGCAACCGTAGATAAACCACCTTTACCATAACGGAATACCTTATCAAGTGTGATAGTAGGAATATTCTCGCATTTCAACAAATCATAAAGTACATTACCAGCACCAACAGAAGGAATCTGTGCATCATCACCAATAAGGAGTAATTTTGTTTTCTCAAAATCTATAGCTTCAAGCAATTTTCTAAATAAGAAAATATCTACCATTGAAAACTCATCCACAATTACTACATCGTACGGCAATTTATTCTCTTCATTAAATCCCCAATCAGCAGGTGGCATATACATAAGACCTCTATGAATTGTCATAGCAGTTTCATTTGTAAAACCTGACAGTACCTTTGCAGCTCTACCAGTTGGTGCTAAAAGTAAATGCCTTTTGTTATAAGCATTTAACATATTTACAAATGCCTGTGTGCTTGAAGATTTACCACTACCACCATATCCAACAAGAAGAACAATGTTATTTTCACACATATATTGTGATGTTTTACACTGATTATCAGTTAGTTTAAAACCATCAAGTTCCTGAAATTTTGAACAATCACACTCCCATTTTGTATGTATCTGCAATCCTTCTTTTATTCTCTCTGCTATATATTTCTCTGTTTCATATGTTTCTTTCTTACATACACTTAATAATTCTCTATCGAATATTACATCATTATCACCTTTAAGAATAAGCGGCAAGTTGCTTTTTGCTTCTGGGACTAATACATCAAACTGTTTCTTCAAATCACCAACATGCATATATGTATTACCATTATTTTCATTCTCATCAAGTAGATAATCTACACAAGCTTTCGCTCTCTGATATGATGTTATAAGATCAAATCCAAAGAACAAAACTGGTTTTCCCCCATTCTTCTGACATTCTTTACTATCCTTATCCAATGTCAATAATAGAGAATCAGCAGTTTTAAAACCAATCCCTCCTAACCTACAAAGACACTGATATGGTTCTTCTCTAATAACTTCCTTGATTTTGTCAACAGAAGTATATTTGTCATACAGTTTTTTTACTGTTGAAAGATTAAATAATCCTCTGAATTCTTCTACAATTTCAGCTAATTTGAAATTCTCTATGACTTTATTCTTAATAACATTGAATGTATAATCTTTAATACCTTTCGTTTTTGATAAATCAATGTCATCTAATCTGTTATTCATTATTCTATCTACGATGTCGGGATATGCTTCTAATAACACATCTGTCTGATTTGGTGTAAGAATTTCATATAAGAAATTCCGTGTTGCAGCTAATGTAGTAGGTTTCTCTCTTTTAATATTAATTACATCGTATCCGACTCCATGAGAATCGGATACCTCCTTTGCTTTTACAATGTAATCTACTCCAAGATTGAGTTCTGAAATATTACCTTTAATAGTTGCTGTGCCATATTTTCCAATCTGTACATCGGGATATTCAAATGAATTGACAGAAACACCATATATTTTGAAGTCAGTAGAATTATATACAAGTCTTTCTGGTACACATTTAAATTCAATTATTTTATCCAACTTTACATCTCCTTCTAATATACATCCCACTTCTTTACTATTCTCTCTTTTTCATCCGTTTTAATCCAATCGCCGCCAACCTTCTTCATTTTATTTCTCTCACCAAATTCTTTTACATTGATGACATTACCTGCTATAAATGGGGATTCAATGAATGACTTTCCAGAAGTAATTTTTGTTTTAAGATACTCACCATCTCTCATGTTATAAAGCATAAGGTATGGTTTTGTTTTATCCTTATAGAACTTACACTCAAGAACATAATACATATCTTTTGGTGCTTTCGGATTTTTGTACATTATATTTCCAAGATACTCTTGCTCATATACAATCTGTTCTTTTATTGATAATGATTTATTCTCTAAACCGCTTATCATAAGTTTAACAAGTTTGTCCTTGTCAACATTGCTATACTGTTTAGGTGTCTCTTTCTCTGCGCATTTTCTTACATCTTCTTCTCTAATGTTCAGTGATGCAATTTTATCTTTTTTCAATGTCTTACATTTTCCTAACAAATTGTACATATCAATAATTGACAACAAATATTTATTCTTGCCAAACTCAGAAAAGAAATTTAGTGTCGTAAGAATATGTAATTGTCTATCATCCACAGATGTTTTTGAAATAATATCAGAAAGTAAATCGACAAAATTATCATAATGATTTTTAGACAATTCATATAATTCATCTGCAATCTGATCATTACAATATTTTATAGAAGAGATTCCTTGATAAATTGCATTTTCGTCTTTATCCATGAAATACTGTGCTTTAGATTTGCCAAATTTTATTCCTTTGATTTCTATTCCCTGCGATTTGATATATTCTTTGATGTTTGACATTTTTTCATTATTGTCTACATAAACATTCAACGCTGATGTTAATAGCTCAATCTTATGGTAATATCTTAACCATCCAATAAATAGACCTATCATACTATATGGAACGGAATGATTTCGTGAAAACAAATAATTAGATGCATCTTCGATTACTACCAAGAATGACTTTATAGCCTCTCTTGCTTCGGCTTCGGTCATTTCATACTTCTCTTGTGCAATTGCAATAAATCCTGGAATATATCTATCATCTTTATTACCGTGAATATCTACCATATATCCACCATTTTCAATGATAGGTATATCTGCTTCAGTACCTGTTTTTTTAGCAAAATGTCTACGGACAATATCTGCCTGCCCCATAGTAAAGCCACAGAAATCATGCAAGAAATCAATAATCTGTTCCTGATATACTAAATAACCAAGCGTAGGTTTCAAGAAATTATTAAGTGCTTCGTTGCCATTGTCTTTGTAAATACCATTGAATAACTGTTCTCTATAAGATTCACCTGCTGGTCTAATAGCACCACTAACCATAGCCATTACATCAAGATATGAGATATTATCATTCTGTGCTTTAATATTCTCCAAAGTTTCCTTACTAAGTGTTCTTTTTAATGAATCACTTGCAAAACCACTTTCAAACTGGAATATCAATGTAGTATCTTTTGCTATTGAGTTAATAACATTTTCATCTGAGAAATTAACTTTATCAGGTGTTAAATAATCTATACCTGCAAGTTTACAAGCACCATCAATTAATCCAACAGCATTTAATCCTAACAAATCTAACTTTACATAATTTAAAGAATCAATTTCGTGCATATCTATTTGGCTTACAGGACGTGGATCTGATGTAATAGACAATGTTCCAAAATCATATCTTATATCTGTAGGACTACAAACAATTCCTGCTGCATGTCTGCCAAGTGATGTAATTGTTCCAATTACCATATCAATATATTTAAACATTTCTGAATATTGTTCTCTGATTTCTTCTGGCATATAATCCTTGCCTTTATCATCAGTTTCTACCATATTTGATAATTCCTGAGTTTGATCAGGAGTCATCCCATATGCTCTACCAACATCTTTTATCGCTGCTTTTAACTGAATTGTATTAAAAGTAATAATGTTGCAACAATACAAACCTTCCTTATTAAATAGATACTCACGCACTTTATATCTATCTTCTGCGTAAATATCAGTATCTACATCAGCCAATGACATTCTTTCAGGATTCATAAATCGTGAGAAGTTAAGCTTATATTTAACTGAATCAACATCAGTACATTTAATCAAATATGCAATCTCACTACCAGATACAGAACCTCTTGAACATCCATAGTGCATATTATTTTTCAGCAGCCAATTCTTGTAATCTGAATCGAGTAACATAAAATCAATAGCGTCATTATGTTTATATGTTTCTAACTCTTCCTGTATCCTTGGAATATACTCTGTTTTATAATTTGGGAGTTTGCTTATTCCACGTTCTTTTACACCTTGAACTATTCGTGCCTTAAATTCTTTCTCAGCATCAGGATATAATCTTGGATATTTATTACTATAATCTAATTCATATGATTCAATATTATCTGCGAATCTATTTGTTTCTTCGATTGCATCAAGATAAATTGATTTTGGTAATGCATTCTGTAATTCAAAGGCAGTAACCATATCATCATAAGATTTCCATGATAAATCACACGCATCTTCGTCATGGAAATTAACATTTTTTGATTTCTGCATTACTGCTCTACCCATCATATGATCCTTATCAATAGCATGTACATCGCTTGTAGCAATAAGCTTCATTCCATATTTCTGAGCAATTCTATACAAATACTGATTGTAATAAATCTGAACGTCAAAATTATGTGGTTGTATTTCCAACCAACATCTATGCTTATTTTTAATAAGGAATTTCAGAAATCTTTCTTGTACTTCTTTCGTTCCTTTACATAACATGCCTGCAACACAAGCTGTTAATACTAAAATATTATCTGATGTATTCTCAAGTTCCTCTAAGGTAATTCGTGGATTATAATAAAAATGACCATCATTACGATTAAATGAATCAGAAGAAAGTTTGTTAAGTTCTAATACCCCATCATAATTCTTTGCGTATAAGCAACAATGATAATTGTCTCTTTGCAGATTATCCATATCAATTTTTTCTGTTACATAGAATTCTTCTGCATTAATATATTTCAACCCAGCCTTTTCACATGCCTGTCTTTTTGCAACATTATGAAGGACTGCGCCATGCTCTGTAAAAGCAATGGCTTTCATTCCTTCTGATTTTGCTTTGTCAATATAAGCTTGAAAAGGGGTGATTGAGTCAACTTCAAGACCGCTATATGGGTTAGAATCCATACTATGTAAATGTAATACTGTTAAATTGCTCAACTTCTCACCTACCTATATCTATAAACTATTCACAAATGCCAATAAATCATCTTCGTCTGCATCAGAATCAGATTCAGTTTCTTCTTTGAACAATTCCTTCTCTTTCAGATACTGGTCATATGGTTTATGCAACGACCTAGAATATCCTGAGAGGGTTGCCAATCTAAATTCATCGGCATCTGTCACTTCTTGCCAAAAGATATTTTCATCTTCACTATTCTTATATTCTCTCTCTTTAGAGTTAATTTCTTCGACTGTATTGATAATGTCTTCTTTTAAATCGTTAATCTTTTCTTCTGTTAGAGGTACTTGTACATAACAATCATGAATTTCGAATTTTTCTCTAACCTCATCTGGTAAGCAATCAATATTGTTGTTTAACACCATTTCATCAACATATTTATCAATATCATCTTCATATCCGAAATTTTTCAGCCACATTTTTGCCGTATTGATAAGACTTTCGCCTATAGAATTTCTTTCTATATATCTATCTTTTTTCTTACCATTTTTCTGTTCAATGGTAACTGTGACATATTTTAAGAAATTCCATTCACATACAATATCTTCCAATGGAATATTTAATGCTTGTCTAATACCTTCAGCATAAATAACCAACTGACCACATTCAGCGTCAATTTTTGCGCCTTGATAACGTGTAGATGTCTTCCAATCTACAATATGTACACGTTTTTTCTCATTGCCATTTTCATCTTTGTATGACTCGATATAAAGCATGTCAATATATCCTTGCATATAAATATCATCAGAAATTTTAATTGTAATAAAATGTTCAACTTTATGTGGGAAAGTAATCAGATTATGATTTTTAAAGAAATGTCTAATGCAATTTTCATATTTATTTGCTATTGCATCATTTTTATCAGAATCACTTCGATTGTATTTGAGTTCTGCACAATTCATTGTAAATAAGCTATCTTCATATAAATCTGGCATATCCTCATATTTAATTTTGCCAGTATATAGCTGCTCAATAATATCATGTACATTACCACCAGATACACAATAAATACTATTTGTTCTATCTTCTTTCTTGTGTAGGATGTATTTCAAAAAATATTCCCATCTATCTTGTTTGTAACAATGATATCTTGACCATGACCATAATGTATCAACACCAAATTTGTTACAAATTTCTGTTAATTCTTTACTTGTCTTTCTTGCCAATCTCTTAGCTTTCTCCTTTCTGACTCATCATATAAAACACGATGCTTGAGAAGGAAGTTGTATACTTTATTTGGCATATCGGCAGGACTGTCTTTACTACCCTTCTTAATCAAATCCCAACGATCATATATGTAACTTACTTTTCTAATAGGATAAAATTTATCACATTCCTGTCTAATATGGTTTATATCAATTCCTTCATCTAAAGCTACTACAATTTCTACATTTAAACTAATCAGTATCCTAACTTGTTCTTCTGTAAGCTCACAATTTCCTATTGCAACAGCCGTACCATCTTTTCGTGAATACCTTTTAAGCACCGATTTCTGCGCTTCCAAAACGACTGCATAACCAGCCTCTTGAATTGTTTGATAATTCTCATTTAATCCATATACATTTATTCCTTTTGGATATGTTTTGGATAACTTGAAAAACTTTGGAATATCAAACATCTCATAGTTTGGTACAGTAGTTCTCCCACTAATACCTATATATTCATTTTCATCTCCATCCCACTTTCGTTCAGGAATGACAATTCGTTTTCTATCATATGAATATCCAATGTTAAATCTTTTACATGCAAAAGGCATAACGCCTTCACGAACCCAATCAATATATGGTAAATCAGTATATTCTTTCATACATGAATCATCATATACTGGAACATCTTTATCAATTGTGTATCTTTGGCGTTTCACCTTTTTGAAGATTGCTAATGGATCTTTCTTATTATCTTTGTTGTCACTCTTACTATATGAATATTTCAAACCTAAAATATTGTGGAGATATTTATTAGCCTTCCCAAAAGATATACCCTTTATTGCCATAACCAATGTAAAAATATCTCCACGTTTATTTTCTTCCGAACTTCTAATCGCTACTGATAATGTATCTTTCTTTACACATATAGCAGTCTTATTATTGCCTTGTGGTAAGGCGGCTCTCCATTCATGAAGATATTCGTGTAGTCCATGACACTCCAACGATAATAAAATCTGTTCTATACAATTATTCTCTATAATGTATTCCTTTAGTTCATCTGCATTAATACACGCTCACCGCCTCCATCACAAATTTAAAAATCAACTGGGACAGAAGTAAAACCAACTTCTTTCAGTATGTTTCTACTCATATCATGCTCACATACAATCTGTATACTACTTGCAGCACCCTCACGGTTTTTACAAATAAATATAAGCTGATAATGTTTGTCTTTGTCCAGTTTGACAGGTATTTTTGATTTATTGTTTTTCCCATCAAATCTATATACCTTTAAAGCATTTTTCTCACCTGTGTACTCATCTTCAAATACATCTCTCAGCATTAAACATGTACTTGCAGGATCGACAATACTTTTTGCCATACCAATATTATCTTGACTATAAAATCTCTGACGTGCTGAAGATTTTGCCAACTGGAATGTAATAGTTACATGAACTTCCAAGCCACCCTCTTCTTTACACTTCACAGTATCGTAAATATCAACCATATTCTGTTGCATATCTAACCACATCTTGTCGGAACGACTACCTGAATCGGCTTTATATGTATCAAGAATGAAATACTTAACACCAAGGTTTGCATATTTCTTTAGAACTTTTATGAATTTCTGAGTTTTGTATCTTTTGAATGGAACTATTATAAGCATGTTATTCTCAGCCTTTTCAGTAATCCAATCTGCACACTTTCTTAACAAATCTTTAACTTCGCTAGAATATTTACCATCTCTAACAACGAATTTTTGCAAATCTTGTTTGTAAATATTATTCGCAGTCCACACCAACAATTCTCTCTGCCATTTCTTTTTCCCCTCTTCATTGACACAAATAACAAGTCTTTCTTCATATTTTATTGTGCTTGGAATCAACATTGATCTTGTTAGTGTAGTTTTGCCCATATTAGATAATCCACCAATCAATGTAATATTACCAGGTAACTGACCACCAGTTTCTTTATTAAGAATATCCATATTATTGTATGGAAGTCCAACTGCTGCACCAGCATCTAATTCATCAATTAAATCATAAATGCCATCAGCTAATGAATATGACTGTACATCATCATCTGCATTGATGAAAATATGATTTAACATTGCTTCATATTCTTCATATATTTCATCTAAAGACATATCACAGAATTCATTGATACGATTATTTACAGGGAATCCATTTTTTAACATCTCCAAAACTGTTTTCCACTTGTATAGCTCTTTGACATACCCATCCATATTGTTGATGTTTACATACTCTTTGGCTTTATCAATCGTTTCATATCCACCATAATCCTCATATTCCTTTTTGAGTTTTTGATGCTTTTCAAGATATAAACCAACAGTCATATCATCCAATACTGATTTCTTTTCTACTACAATAATGTCATTTGCAATCTGCCAATAGACTCGCCATGTATTTTCACTAAAATCTTCAAGCTGCAATGTATAATCAAAAATTAATTCCGGTTGTTTATATAAAATAGCAACTATATTAGCTTCTGCTATTATCTTGTATTCTCGAATCTGTTTTGCACATTTTAATACTTCTTCCTGATAAGGAGTTAATTTTTTATTCTCTTTTTTTTCAGCCAATTAGTACCTCCTCAAAACAGTTTCTTCATTCTGTCACTTGTCTCTTTAGTCTTTTTTACATATCCAGCATTCTCATTACTCTGATTATTAAAGTCTTTAGATTCAACTCTCTCCTCAGTCTTTTTAACATTCTGCAATCTCAAATATACATCGTTGATTTCAGGTTCAATCATTTTCATAATAAGATTGATTTTATGTTTTTCATCTTTGATTTTCTTTTCATTTTCATGTAAATATGTAACAATTTTTCTCTTACATAACTTAAAAGTACATAAAATTGTGTAATCATCATAATTAGCTTTTGCTTCATGATTATTATTCGCTATATGTTCGCCACGTTTAATACCTTGTAGCTTTAATGCGAGATACTGTGGAAATTTCATATTATCATCGTATTCAAGAATTTCTTTCTTTACATACTCACATAGTTCAATCCACTGCTCGTTATCTTTCTTTTTTATATTTCTCATTTACCAAATCATCCTTTCTTAAAAACTCCAACAGGCAATTAACCTGTCGGAGCATAATTTTAATTAGGCTAACTGTAATTTGGCAAAATCAATTAACTCTGTAAGAGTATCTGGTGACTGCATTTCAAGATTCTTTAATGAAACGTCCTTATCCTTCATCTGCTTGTTTACTTTGAGCAAAGCATCTTTATTATCCTTGAGTGACTTTAATACATCTTTAAATTCAGCAGCCAACTCTTCTGCTTTCTCAGCTTTGTCAACCATAGAATCTGTAGAAGTCTTTAAGTCATTCTTGTATGATGTCTCATTTGTCTCAAGATCATGCATTGATTCAAAATAATCCTTCCAAATATCATAAGATGGATTCTCAATAATCTGTCCAACCTTAGTTACATTTGTTCTATCCTTCTTAACCTTTGCAAAATAACGAACATCCTCACCATTCTCTTCCTTATAGAACTCAAGGATTGTGTCATAATCAAATTTAACTGACTTATGCATATCAGGCTTAATGCCAACTAACTTACGGTTATCGCCTGTTCCTTCATATACTTCTGTTGCCTGTGCAACTGACACAACATGCTTACCCTTTGCAGAGAGATCAATCTTAGCCTGCTGAAGCTTCATGTTGATAATTTTGATACGTCCCCACTGTCTCTGAGAAACTACTGTATCATCAACATCTCCACCCTTTCTACGAGCTTTCTTCTCTTCAACTTCTGTAGCTCCAACCTGCATTGTTGCATAAAACTTAGTCTCCGAGTCGATGTCAAGTGTCTGAATCTCATCCGAATCTACTGCTTCGTCAATATCATCCTCTAAATCATCAAGGTCTGATGTGTCGTCTACTAAAATAAGATTGTTGTAAGTCTTGCCATTTGCTAATGTAATATCCTTGCCCTCATAGTGAGCAATACCTGTCTCTGAGTCGATACATGCAACCTTTGGGAATGTAAGAGCAAACCATGACTTACCAGAACCCTCATAACCATATGCTAAAAATTTTCCACCAATCTTTGCTTCTCTTGCTTTTCTAAATGCCAATTTTTTGTCCTCCTAAAATGTATATATTCTTTTGATAAAATGCTCACCCTGTATTAAACAGGGCAAGCGTATTTTTTTTAGTTCATGCCTTCAAGCATTGCAAGAAGGTCATCATCTTCTGACGAAGTTTCCTCATTCTCTGAATCTGTATCATCATCTGAACTTGGTTCTGCACCAGCATCAAGTAATGCTTGCTCGTAGAAATAAAGGTCGTCTTCATCATATTTGCCATCTTCAAATGCTACAGTAGGCTTTCTATCGTCACCAGTTCCCACATATGTAATGTCAGGCTTTACAATAATCATTCTTCTCTCACGATTGCCATTACCTACTGCAATCTTCTTCTCTGCTTCTTCTTCTGAATACAGTCCCATTTCAATAAGTTCTTTAATATCATCAGGAATATCATCTTCTGTAATATTCACAGTAGAGCCACCCTCTACTAAATTACCTGTAACTGTAATCTCAGTAATTTTACCCTTCTTAGGCTTAAAAAATCTCTGAAGCATCTTAGCTGTAATCTCTGGATTCTCATTGATAGCAACTTCAAATGTCTTAGGGTATGTGACATTCTTCTTAACTTCAATCTTCTCTCCGTCAATCTTAGGTTTTCCAACATAGTCAATAACGTATGCTACCAGTTCCATAGTACCCTTATCATCATTCTTCTTGCCAATGCTCTTTGAATCAACAAGAATTGTCTGTGAGAATGTAGCCTTGAAATCTGCCTCATCGTCAATTTTTGAAAGTACAATAGATGTAATTTCTTTCTTTGTAGAAACATTACCTTCATACTCGCTGTAACCGATTGTACCCTTTACATTTACAATCATTCCGTCCTCAAGATGCTCATTTAGATACTCTACTGCATCATAAGCTGTGAGGAACTTCTTATATACAGTCTTATCCTTTACATCTTTTTCAACACCAACTGTTAAGAATGAAGAATCTGAAATGCTATCATACAGAGACTCATCAAGACGATCCTCCCACGCAATCTCTACTGACTTGCTCTTTCCTGCATCGTCTTTCTCATCCTTACTGTAAGCACGAATTACATTATCCTTATCAGGGAAGAAACCACTTCTCATCTCTGCATATACTGTATTGCCGTTTCCACAATCAACACCTACATACATACTGTTATCTGTCCAACCAGAATCATAACTATTGTCAAGATTGAATGTCTTGTCTGTTACTTTTACACGACCAATAAGATTGAATGCTGCCTTACCTTTTTTTAATGCTTTTCTTTCCTTTGTCTTTGCCAAATTACTTGTCCTCCTTAAAATTAAAAATTTATATAAATATTGTTAATAAAACAATCTATCTAAACGCCCAAATGGACGGAACACAGAAAATAAATTTATGTAAAAATCTATCTTCAACAGTGATTTTTGAGCGTAAAAGCCCAAGGGTATGCTGTTTAACCACCCATACAAATATTCACTATTCAGTTTTGATTTTTGGAATTTTTGAACTGAATTGTTCAAGACTGATTAGATATTATCTAAGATATTTCCTGTTACTTCATACATTTCCAAATCATTTAATTCACACCATGATTCAAAGTTATCTCTCTGAACATACCAACCAACATTCATTCCGAGAAATTCATTTTCACCATTTCCATAAGAGACTACATTATATAATTCTCCGTTTAGAATGTCGTTTTCGAAGATTAACTTACCATTCTTATCATGGCTACCTGTACATCTACACAATGTCTTTGGATCTATTTCTTCAAAACCATCGGTTTCACCATGAGAATAGAATACTGTTGCTGGTTCAAATATTATATGAATTTCTTTACCATACATATCTAAACCTTTTACATAATATCCACAAACCCATTGACCACTACTAATGCTCTTTGCTTTACATAGCTGCGTATCCAAGTTTCTCACCTCCTCAAAATATTCTCTCTTACCACCTTGGGAGCTTTCCATTATGTTCTAACTTAATCTTATTAAGCATATCAGACAGTCCAAACATAAGTGTTTTAATTTCTTCTACACTATCAAAATCATAAAACTCTCTTATACAACCATGTTTTTCGCCGACTGATAAACCATATTTTGTACCATCAACAAATCTACATGTAAAAACGATTGATATATCTGTACCATCTTTCTGCATTGATAGTCACCTCCTCAAAATCCTAATGAAACAGTGATTTATTTCAGGTTTGAATAAACTGCTTGTAGTTCTTCGATGATAATCTTCTCAGGAAATGTAATACATGTAACAATATCAAATGTCTGATATAAAATTACAGCAATTCCTACTACGATTACGCATCCTGCTAAAATTCCAAGTAATATAACTCCATAATCATAATCCGAATACCTGTCTTCTTTGTACTTTCCCCAACAGTATTTTGCTTTTTCGATTACATATTTTCCAACAAACAGTAGACAAATACCAATTAACATCCACACAATACTTGTTGCAATTTCATATGTAACATACTTACTACATAGTTGCTGTAAATATGGAAGTACATTTGCAGAAGTCCAGTCAATTGCAAGACCAAACTTTTCTGCAAGAGCGTCTAAAATTTTAATTACTTCTTCTGACATAAAATCCTCCTTTATATGTTTATTCTCTATTCGATTTTCATTTTTATTGGAAATTGTTAGCTGAATCGCTAAGACTAATTATTCAAGATTTTTCATCTTGCAAATAACATTATTATTCCTGATTGTTTCTGCTAATTTATTCAAACCAAGCTGAGTATCTATATGATATGTATCAACAAATCTTGGTTGACTCTTATCGTCATGAATTACATCTTTATATGTTTTAATAAATTTTTCTATCCCAACTTCATCACGATATTGACTCATTTCTTTCTCATAGATCGGATTATAAGATTGAGTAATTGGAGGCTCGTTTCCACAATGACCACCTGCTCTAATATTTAGCTCTTTATATTTCTCATATATTTTGTTTGCTATATCCAACGGCATATCTCCATCGCAAACCCAATATGTCCAAGCTCTATAAAATACAAAACCATTTAAGATGCCAATATATCTTGTTTTTACTTCTGTATTCATATAATACGGTAATCTAAATACTGGAATATTTGCTAACCGAAGTTCTTCTTTTACTTTGCCATCAATTTTCCCATCATATTCATGTCTTGCAAAATTATCCATTTTCTCACCTCCAATTATATATTCTCTGTTTTAATCATAATACACATAATTACAGCTATTAGATTCAATATTTTCTAAGTCAATAATCATTTCGCCATCTTCATGATATCTATCAACTTCAATATTAGAAATTTTAATAGAAGTGTCTGTCATTTCTACAATATTTCCTATGTAGTGATCATGATGATTTGTCACTTTATTGAATAACGTAAATGCAATATCTTCACCAACTCTAAAGCTTTTCTTGTTATCTGTTACTAATGTTCTTACTGCTTTAATGTTGTATTTCACAATCTCACCTCCATAACCAAGAAATGTCAGTTTCCTTCGACTCTATTTCTTCACTGTTACATTGAAAACTGATCTTAAAATGCAGATAATCAGCCAAATACCAGTTGCAATAGACCATTTAAATGTTAATCCAAAGCACATCGTAATAAGCTTAATGATTCCACATGTAACAATCCAACTAAGTCCATAACATACAGCTAAAATTGCAATGACAATAACTGCTGTTACTCCACCTTTTACTAATTTTTCCTTCAAATTATTCATATGTACCTCTCTTTCTTTACTTTTATATTCTCCAAATACTTTTTCTTTTCTGCTTCAACAACCTTTTTGAAATCAAAACCGTCAATTCCATCATTATATGCTTTATAATTTTCGTAACTGTAAATCAGATTTTCCGCTTTAACTGCTCTATCTCTGTAATTTTCAACATCCTTCTTTAACTTACGAATACCACTATTGAGCCTTTTGATTTCATCTAAGTCGGAAGCGTTGTAATATTTGACCATTTTATAATACATAGAACGAATCATGCTCTCTTTCAACATTTGTGATTGTTCTTGTGATATGTCCTGCTTTTTACATTTTCGATAACTTCCAAGAGATGATCCTAAAATCCCAATATGTTTTGGTGTATTTTCAAGTATGTAATCTTTATGCTCATTCCACAATTTTTTGCCAACCACCAAATAGTTGTAATGACCATACCAAGACTTCTTTGCATTAGACTTAAAATCCTGAATAGTGACCTTTATTTCATAACATTTAATAATTCCTTTTGAATCCATTGTCATAAAGTCAACTATTTCATTTCCATAACCATTGTTATAGAAACCAATTGTGATTTCTTCGCAGCCATATATTCTCTTGATTCTGGTATCTTTTTGTAATGCAGTCTCAATATCTAATGTTTCTTGGCGTTTTGCCAACCAGTCTCACCTCCGATATATAATTTTTCATTCATTATCCTTGGAAACTATCAATATATCCGTCATATATATGCCCATAACTTTTTGGAATAAATGTATCTTTTCTTTTTTCTCCACCTAAATCATCTTCAAATATATAATGTTGATATCCCAAATGTTTCATTTTTTCTATGTCATCTTGATAAACATTTATAAATCCAAGATATTTTCCATGACCACAGCAACACCCAGTTGTTCTAATCCCTTTATTCCATAAACTCTCTATTTCATCTGCTAAACATTCATCAACCAGAATATTAGTTTTGTATTTTTTACTGTCATAATTATACGTAATAAAATTTTTATGTGGATATATAATTCTCTTCTTACAATTATATATCATTATATATTCTCTCCTTCCACTTCAATGAAATCGAAAATTCTTGTGCTATTCTTCGTTATAATACTGAGCTAGTGATTCTCCATACCACTCCCAGTTATCAACTCCACCTGCTTCTAATGCACTTAATTTTCTATCTCTATCAAGTAAATCCTCATACTCTTCTTTGCTAATAGTCTTATTAGAGTCTTTAACCTTGACAGAATTGTTACCAATTAAATTACATAATTGTGTTGTTGCATCCTTAACCTGTCCAATTACTTCATTTCTTATAGAACTATACAAATTTTCATATAGATTCTCGCTCACTTCGCATTTAATAATATTCTGTAATGAACTGAGACGTTCTGGATTTTTAGATAACTGATTTTCTACATAATCATTAAATTTATCAGCGTATTTATCACCGACTTCTTTGATAATCGAATCATAAACTCTTTCCTTGATTTCATTTTTTATCTCGTCTTTTAATTCTCTTTCGTCACTGTATGTAAGTTCTATCTTTGATTTAATTTCACTCTTTATCTGATTGATAGCATTATCTTTTGCAGCATCAAAATTCATTTCTTCCAATTCTCTAATAACACCTTGTTTAATTCCTTCAAACACCTCTTCAAAATCGAATTCAAATTTTAGTGGTGTACTCATCAATATCCTCCTTATTCGTAAGTATTACTTTACTTGCATATTTCACAACATTTTCACTTGTTTCGTTATCATCTAAATATTCTCTGTAAGCATCTTCACAATGCGCACCTTCGCACCAATAATATCCATTTGGTGTAATGCACGATTTATGTTCCCCATAATCGGTTGCTGAACAATATTTACACAAACTTTCCTCGTCAGATAACTCATCAAAAGTCTTTAACATATACACCTCCTAGATTCACAATTTACATTTTGTTTACAGTTATATATTCTCTACTTTTCAGAAGATTTCTTTAGCTCTACTAATGCATCATCCAAATCCTTAACTGTATGAATAGCTTCCTTCATACTATTCATACCAGCAACAGCACTTGAAAAAGCCTTAATACTTTCAAATTCCATCTCTGAAATAGTTTTTAAAACATCAACTAATTTCATATCACCAATTCCAGATACCTTTGCTGCATTTTCAATTGTTTCTTCTTCATTGACAAGTAAATCAATAAACTGTCTTACTTTATTATTCTCCATCGTTTCAATCTCCTTTATATGTTCTTTTATTTTTTGTTTTCCTACATGACTTGGATACCCAGAATATGAAAGTGCCTTATTTATCCACCACAATGTCTGTTCATCTACATCATCATATTTTTTCATCTCTTCTACTAAATTTCCGATATGTAACACCTCATTTCGTTTCTCTCCAACTAATACTGTAATATGGTTCATTGTACTGAGTACCAGTTTCAACTTTATAACCAAGTTCCTCTAATTTCTTTCGTGTTTCAGGTTTTAAACAGCCATCTTCACTGATTGAAAATTTGCCATCTGCAATTGCATCTCTAATCAATTTTGATAACTCTGCTAATTGCTGTGTAGTGTAACTATCAATTGCATTGTTTGTCATTTTATTTGCTTCTGATGCAGACGGAATAACATTCTTTGGTGGCTGAACTTCTGGCATAGGTATATTAGAAGTAACTGCATCTTCACAACAATCTATATCGCTACAGCCTAAACAAAATTTATAACTTCTGCTAGTTATTGGATACTTACAAGTCATTTATTTCACCTCCCAAGGAAACCGATATTTCTTGTCCTTTTTATTACTATATATAGTAGTTTAAATTTATCCGACCACTATATATAGTATGTGATTTTATAAAATATACTACCTATTGTATTATTCTCTCTTTTACTTCAATAAAGCAGCAATCTCATCAATTTCAAGCTCTGTTTTCTTATCATCAGAAAGTAACTTGTCCAACTTGCTCTCCATTTTCTTCAAATCAGATTCTTCTTTCTTCAGACCAGATACATCTAATTTACTCTTAATATCTTTAATCCATGCTGTCACACTGTATCCTGAAATTTCAAAATCGGCCATATTAAGATCCTTTGCAGACATTAAATATGAATTCAATCTAATCAAAAGTAATAATAATGCATCGTCGGAACATACATTAAGATTAATTGCCATACCATCCATATTAAGAACGCAATTTGTTTCAGGAATAAATCTGATTTTCTTCTCGGAAATTGATTTCTTCTTAGCCTCAATCTGTTTCTTTAATTCTAAAATTCTGTCATCGTTTTTACTCATTAAACTCGTACTCCTTTTCATATTCTCTACCATTTGCTAAATATTTCTGCTTACATACTGGTTTTAACTTTTCAAAAACTGTTTCAATAGAAACTGGAATCATATGCGTCTGAATTTCTTTTTGACCATAACGTACTTCCACTTCTCTTTCTTCTGTCGGGAAAATATCAATTGCTTCCTTATCTCCATGATAGATATTCTTGGTACTATATTTATAAACAGTATATTTGCCGTTATCTTCTGACCTATATGGCGTTGTCATTTCATATTTAATATATTCTCCATCGTTGTTTACCATAAAGCGAACATTGATATATTTTCTTGTTATATCATCATCAGCATATGTATTAATTGCTTTTTCATAAAAATCTTCAAATGAGATATTTACAATTTTATCCTTGCTATCATCTATAGGGGAGAATTGATAAGATGATTCCATTGAATCATAAATTTCAGAATATTTAGATATGCATTTATCATCGAGACAACTAATAAGTTTGTTTTTAGGAACACTTTTGAATTGCTCAAATTCATACTTTCCATCGCTTAATCTTGCAAACCAATGCATTTTACCATATGGAAGGTTATTAATTCCTTTATAAGAAATTTTTGTATGTCCAAAACGAGTTGGTTTAGTTGGAATATCTTTATAAGATTTTATTCTTACAATTTTACCATCTTGTATGAACTCATAACCATATCCATATGTTTCAAAACGTCCCATATAAATACATTCAATATTCTCTTTTGTAAGATATGTTGCACCAAGAATTAAATCTTTTGTCTTAATGGATTCATTATTATGTACAATCTTATTATAAGCTGCAATCTGTTTATAGTCAGGTGACTCAACTGGCATAAGAACTAAATCCTTACCATCCCATCCATATATAAATTCTCCTTCAAGTCCCTTACCTTTGATACAATTCGCATTTTCGAGAATGTATAATAAATTTTCAATGGTAATTTCAAACTCAAATCCTCTTGGATCATATACTCTACAATAAGCATGTCTGTGATCCCATCCTGTAGAGTAATCACCAGCTTTCTTATTTAGTACAAATCCTTCTGTTGGGACATTATCAAATTCATCATTCGGAATTTTATCGTCACGCCAACTATTCCACGATGCTTCTTTTCGTAGCTTACCTTTTTCATCATAGTAAATGACATAAGCAAGTTTTCCTGTGTAAGTTCCTGAACGATTTTGATATCCAACATTTATCGTTTTAGGAACAAAAATGCTACTGTTCATTCTGTTATTCTCTCCTTTCTTTGTGCAAAATTTATTTCTAAAGGAAACGATATTTACCCATTCTTCGATTCAAATTCTTCAAGCGCTTTATAAAATTCGCTGCCTTTAATTTCTGTAAAACCTGTATCATCATCTGGTGTAATAGTTTCATATTTTGTTGTAGAAATATTCAAGTATAACTTATTCTCATACTCAAATCTTGAAATAGAATATCCACCTAAATGCAGTTCTTTAAAATAGTTTCCTACTCGAATCGGATGATTGTTAATGACAATATTCTTTTTAATACATAAATCCTGAAACTCTTTTAAAGTCTTACTGTTAGCCCTAAATTTTCTCATTAACGTATCAGAATCGCAGAATAGTTTATTTGGCTTTAGCAACTCTTTACCAAATTTCTGATTATTTTCATTGCAATCAGTAATATATAATCTTATATTATGCTTCTCATACTCTTCAAATGGACGATTTACAGATCCATCTCCGCTAATATAATATTCTTTTCCAGTAATACCTTTATCCTCGAAAAAATTATTTGCTACTATTCTTCTTTCTTCTCCATGCTTTCTATAATCAGTAATCTCTTTTAGAAATTTCTCATTTGTTACAATATAAAATTTCTCCATTTTTACCTCCACATTTTCAAAAGAAACGAATCTTTCTTCCTATCTATTCTTTTTATAATCCTGAACCAAGTTACCACAGCATAATGGTAATTCTGCTTTAGCAGCTACATCTACAACTACCTTTAGACCACAACTCTCAACCTTTTCTTTAATCTTATTCATATTCTCCCAATTCCACTGAATTGCATCTTCAAGACCATGCTCCTTAGTAGCTGTCGTTGTATTAAGAGGTGTAATTTTAACACAAAACACATTCGGATCAAGACCATATAACTTGTTTGGATCAAGTTCCCATCCTGCTCCACAAATAAAATTCAGAGTGATAAGTCTATTGTTATTCGGCATATTATTAAATTCTTTCTTCATCTCTTCGATAGTTACAACATCAGCACCACCAAACAGATACTTTCTCTCATCTTCATTTGTGCTATTTGTTGAAATTTGAATGTGCATAAATCCGTCAAGATACTCTTTTACAGACATAACTTCGTCCTTCAGAACATCAACTGGACTCTTACCAAATACTTTCACTTTAGGAAGAATTGTGTTGTAGCAAGGCAAGAAAGTAAATCCTTCTCTATAAGTTTTCATATCTCTCATTACCTGTAAAATATTTTTCCAGTTATATTGTGGTTCTCCCATACGTGCAAAGCCCACTTTAATCTTGTCGCTCTTTGTGACCTGTGGATGCTGATTAAATACAAATTCAAGCTGTTCCCACATTTCTTCTGTAGAAAGATTTCCGTGAAATCCTAACTCTGGTACTAAACAGAACTGACAATGCTGTGGACATCCGTACTGTGTACTAATCGCTGTAAGCCACTTTTCCTCAAACGGAACGAGATTCTTTTTAATCAAATCTGCATCATCTGTCATAATGATTTCCTGAGATTTTCCTTTTGTATTTACATCCTGCATAGAAGTAGTTTCAATGTAGAAATTCTTTTCTTTATTATAAAGAACATAAACACTACCACTTGGATATGCGTACTCTTTTACTAATTCAAAATGTTTCATTTTTAATTCTCTCCTTTGTCTCATACAAAATTTTATAAGCTGCACTCAAACCAGCTCTATCGTCTAACATAATGTTGTAATAGATTTTATTGCCAGTGAAAGGGATATAAGGTGGTGAGTCATTTATGTAATCAATATGAATTCCAACCTCTATACATTTATTCTCCATAAATTCAAATTTTGATTCGTCACAACATGTACTGAGAATCAATGTACATCCCATATCTTTACATTCTCTTAATAGAGTAATAACTTTGTCATACCTATATCCTTTGTCATAGTAATCAAAAATTGTATTATCAAAATCAAATGCAATTATTATTCCATTGTGTAGTTTCCAATTTTCAACCAAGCGATCTATACACATATCATCATTAAGATATGGATCAACCACAATATTGTTCAATTTCTTCATATTTCTTCATCCACACCTTTCTATCATTCTCTGTATAACCAAAGAAATATGGATAAAGCTTGTTATTGGTTGTGAAATAGTAATGATGATATTCACCATCTGGTAGGAACATAACACCTGGAATATTGATGGTGTTTTTGATATTTAAGAAGTTCTGATATGCATTTTTATTACCAAACATCTGTCTAAACGTAATCTGCTTAACACCAATATTGTGCATCTTGTTTATATAATCAAGACAATCTTCTGTAGTCATTCTTTCATTTAGTACATTAATAACTCTCAACTTAGTAGTTTTCTCAATCTCAGGTAATATGACTTGCAATCGTTCCATTGCTCTTGTATCGTAAGGCTCAATGCTTAAGGCAATCTTTCTAAACTTTTTAATCAAATCCATATCTGTAGGAAGAATACGAGTATGTATATCTAGCTTCTTTCCATATTTTGTAGCCAGTTCATACATATGATTGTAAAAATCAATATTATTCTGCCAATCATAAAATGGATCTCCACCACCTGATAAATTAACAGTAGGTGCATTTGATTCAGAAATACACTTCTCTAAATGCTCCCAATCTATTTTATTTTTATCAGTTACCGCATTTTGCAAAATTGGATGATGCTTTGTAATACAATATTTACAATGGCAATCACATCCAAAATTTGTTATCACAGTAAACCCTCTGTTCTGCTCTGTATACATACTCTATATCCTTTCTATTTTATTTACATTTATTCTCTCAATCTATCTAATACTCTCATCAAAACATGTCTTGTAAGATTTTTAACATCACCACTATAAAGTCCACATTCAATGTCACAAGCCTTTAGAACTTCATCAAGAGTTTTATTCTTCTCTTCTTTTATATTGTAAGCACATTTCTGACTACCAAGAATCTGCATCACATCAGACTTCCTTACAAATCCCATTTCAGATGGCAGCTTAGATAATTCTTTTCGTAATACTGTTTTATCAATTAACTGTCCCATATGTTATTCTCCTATCTTATCAGCGACTTTTGCTTCACATATTCCACAGATACAGCCATTTTTCTCATCGTATTTTTCAAGTTTACTAATGAGATTACTACAACACCAGCTTGATTCATTAAGATGAAATTCAATCATGTCATCATCCCAATCCGAAGGAAAGTCCATTGGAAGATTTATTGTCCACTGTATAGTTTTGGTTTGTCTGTCTGCCATATAGTTATTCTCCCATTTCTATCTTCTGACCAACGAATTTCTGAAGCTGTTCATTTACATCATCAGGATAAGTTTTTACAACATAATCAGTACAAACATGAATTTTAGTAATAACACTATTCTCGTCATATTCAATACTTCCAAGTGTTCCACCTGGAATTCTGATAGGAAAACAACCATCCTCATAATCACAAAGCACATAATGTTTCCAGTGTCCATTAGGATCAAGTCCAGCAAGCTTGTCCAATTCTGTTGTGATTCCACAATAATATTCATTCATTTTTGAATATCTTGAATTTGCATATTTGTTAATCAGCTTCATAATACAGTTCTCCTATTTCTTTTATGCTCCTTATATAAAGCATTTAATTCCTGCTCTAATTTCTTTTTCTCCATAGGATTCTTACAATACTTTATTCTCTTCTTAAGAGTAGATATATCTTGTTTTGGAGGTTCAAGGCATTCAATAGGAAAATTATCACAAAAATGCATTTCATTAATTGTTTCAAGAAGCTTTGTAACTGGATCTTCTTGTACCTGTATGCCTAAGTCTTTATATTTTTGTTCAAGTTCATTTTGTATTTGAGCTTCTGCCATTGCACTTATCATTTTTCCTATGGCATCTATCTGTTTACCAACTATTAAGACTTTTGTAGCATCACTTATTTTTTCAAAAGTATCATGTAACTCTGAAATATCAATCACCTCGTTCTACTCTATGTCGCAACCTCTATATTTCCCTTCATATCGTTATTCCTCTAAATTTTTACCACATAACGGACAAAATTTTATTTTTAACATTGCCGATGCATATTCACCACCTGAACTATCAGCAAATAATGTGTTATTATAATAATGTCTGTCAATAGAAAAATTTCCTATTTGACAAATATCTCTATTACTTTCCCAGCTAATCTTTTGTCGCTCTTCACAAAATTTACACATCACTTACACCTCCAATCTGCCCAAAAGAAAGAAAAATTTCCTTCGACTTTTGAGGTTCTAAAAGCCTTATTTTTCAAGACTTTCGTGACCTCTCGCTTAGTTATTCTCTACTTTTTATTCATTTTCTTTACAAATTCACGATACTTCCTTGTATATTCGTAAGAATCTCCAAAAATATTATTAACAGCTTTATAAAGTTTTGGTTCATATTTTTGAATAATTTCAAGCTCATTCTCAAAATCTCTTCCAAATGGACAGCCGGCACAGCCTGTTCTTGGTAAAGCATAAACAACATAGCAATCTGAATGTTCAACATTATAAGCGTTTTCATAATCAATTTTGTCAGAATCTTTATACCAAAATAAAGGTCTATAATTATCACATCCATCATCGCCTTCGCTAAAACAAGATTTATATGATGTGGCTCTGACACCACCTTCTGCTCTTCGCACACCAACTATATTTAATTCATATGTATTTTCTTTTATCAATTTATGAGAAACGTCCTTTTTTGCATACTGACAACATTTTGATGAAATTTTAAATGTTGGTGGATTTTCAATAATAAATTCTTTAAGCCATTTATTATTTGCAATATTAAAAGCATTCGATTTCTTTAAATTACACCACCACAGCAAAGCAGCTTTACACTTAGGATATTCCTTATATAATTCATCAAACGATTTATCTTCCCATTTAAAACCATGTCTTTGAAGTCTATCTATATATTCAGCAGCTTGTTTGTTTATAAACGGTTGACCATATTGTTTACACGATAATGGAATGGGCTTAATTGCCTTATATGGTTTTATCTTTATATTATATTTGTTTTCCAAATATTTTAGATGATCTTTGGTCGCTTGATATTCAAGACCAGTATCAAACCAAACATAATCAACTTTATTGTCTTTATCGCATCGCCATACAATATCAAGCATCACGTCACTATCTGATCCACCTGAAATCGAGCAAACTATCTTTTTATATTTGTGGCTGTTAATTTTTGACCACGCTCTTATTAAATTGTCTCCTATTATTGAGTTTACAGGACAATCCTGTAATAATTCTTCAATTGTATTAGCTTTCTGTGCCAATATGTACTTTCCTCACTGAAATTTATTTCATTTCAATGAGGTAAAGCCATACTTAGTGAGTGTCTTTTTACGTCACTATCACATTACTTTTTCGATTCATATAAACCAATGATCCGTTTTATGAATCATTGTGACAACCTTTGCTAATCAAAGGTATTAAATACATATGGTGAAAAGCTAACCAAGTGGTAGCACAGCCTCGCAGATTCGTTCAATACTGTTGACTTCACATTTTGTCATTTTATGATTTGGATTATCTTTGTTATAATCTCGAATAAACATGCTTGTCCAAAAATCTACATCCTCATCATCTAACTTTGAATCCATTACAGTATATCTATCAACTGTCTTGTAATTTCCTTTTTCTGTCACATAAGACAAATTTATTTTATAAACTGGTAGGGTAATTTTTGTTTTTAAGAAATTTTTAGGATGAATACTTTTTAATTTTTGTTTCAAATCTTCATCAAAAATTTCAAATGTATCAATTCCAGTTCTTAATGAGCAATTTTCAAAAAATTCACTTGGATGCACTACTTTTCACCACCTTTCTGATATTTTATTCTCTTATTTGTTGGGATTCCCATAGCCGAATGGCTTAGATATGATTAAAAATTTCCAAAAGAAAGATTGGATTCTTGTGTTTTTAACCTTTAATGCTTAAACAAAATGACTAATATCCAATTTTTTTACTTTGTAAATTGCTTTTAAATGAAATAAATATGATGGATTCATGCTCAGAAAATCTTTTACTTCATCTTCTGTATTAAAATCATATTTTACATTGTCCCAACTATCAGTATCATCAGATTCTCCTAACCAATTATATCTATATCCAATTACAATATAATTCTTATAATTATCCATAATTCCACCTCCAATGTATTATTCTCCAAACTCACAAATGTCACATGTTGAAAAATACTTATCATGGTCTATACAGCATTGTGGTCTGTTATCGTGTTCATTGATTTCAGTAGCATTTTTAACAGTTCCTTTATCAAGAACTTCATTAAAAAATTCTATGACTTCTTCTTCGCCATTAAATGCATACTTCTCGTTCCAATATCTAATATGCTTTTCTAAGAACTTAATCAAATTTTTACTGAAGATGTCAGTTGGATATTCATATGTAATTTCCTGCACATTACCGTTTAATGTCTGTTTTACATTCATTTGTGAAGTAGAGAAGCCAAAAAATTCAAACTCGACTTCTAATACACCCATCTCTTCTGTTTTAAAACGAGTAGACAGATTATAATTTATCCAGTCGTAATCATTTAATGTGAGATATGTATTGGTTCTATCGTCTTCAATTTCATTACTAAAAATCAAATCTTCGCTTTTAATCTTCTTTAAATTCATTTGTATTTGTCCTTTCGTAAATCGGATAATATGTTACTTTTATGTGAAGCCATCCACAACTAATTACAATATTTCTCAATACCTTGTGTCATAATATCTCTTAATTCATCTTCCTCATATGTAGAGCCAAACTGCGACCAACTACAACTATATTCTGTATCATTGTGTACTAACGCAAGTTTAAATACACTACCACCATAATTCTTATATGCATCTAATTTGATAGCTTTAATATGAGGAATTTCTAAACACCAATTATGCTCTTTATATTCAAACTGAATATTAGTAGCTTGACCGAAATTAAAATCAATGAATTTAACATCATTCATATACTCAATATCAAGAAGCTTTTTAATATAATTAATATACCAATCATATGTTTCCTTTTCTTTATACTTCTTTCTTTTATCAAGCTTGTTACCATCAGTATCCTGATTCTTTGATAACATATTTAACCATTCTCTACACGTTTTAATAGTAGATGGCTGATCAAGTAGCATATACTGAATATTCTCTTTATAAATGCGAAATGCTTGTTGTTCAATAAGGTCATATTCATTCTTCATATCATCCAATACTTGTTTCTTTGTTGACAATCTTCTTTCTGCTTGTGCAAATTTATTTAATGAACCCATTTCATATTCGCCATTATAGTTGTTGTACGTGTCATTTTTATATGCTAAAGACATTAATCGTTCACCTCTCTTATATTTTATGGTTCATAAAAATCATTGATTTTATCATTGCTTTAATTTTTCTCTTTGTATACAAAGGAAACCTGAAATTCATCGGCTTTTAAATAATATTAGCCGTTTGTAATGGTATATTTACGACTACTGGATGTGAACCTGCATCCACTATCCCATTAACAAAAGCCTTTGGGAATACCTTCTTCATTATCTGATAACTTCCATTTACGTCTGCATTAATATATTCTCCTTTCTCACTCTGAAATAACCCTCTATGGATTCTTCTATCTTTATTGTAATTTTTCTCAATTGGTTCTTCACCATCAAGAAAAGATGTACCACTTGTATAACTTTCATTTGTTTTAATAAATCTAATTCCTTCATTCTCGCATTTATATTCAAGCCTTTGTACAATACTTAAATATGGAATAGATACAAATTTCTGATTAACTCTTTTGCCCATATTGGTATTTTGCTTCCATCCTGAGTTATATCCACAAACTAAAGTATCAATATTATTGTCTTTGCAAAAATCTACCACCATCTTTGTTGATTTTTGAATATAATCATCTACTTGATTATTCCTTTTAGTTGTAAATCTCTGTATTTCGTTTGACCAATCACTATTATTTCTCAGCTTTAATGCAGATCTCATTTCTGAAATCTTTTTATTATAATACTGATTAATTGACTTTAACGGTTTACCATTTATTATAATTGGATTTACACCGCAATTTGTTGTGATAGTCATTAAATTATCAACGCCTAAGTCAATTGCAGCAATACTCTGTAATTCTATATCCTTTGTTTCAGGAACTTCTATTTGGTAAACTACTTCCATAATATATTCATTACCTTTTGGAACAAATCGAAGCTGTACTAATTTAGAATCATTTGGGATTTTTGTTCTGAAAATATTATTCATGATTTTAAGAGGTGTCCAAGAAAAATAAATATATCCATCAACAATTTTGAATTTACGATTATCTAATCCAAGTTCATACCTTCCATCTTCTTTAGGAAGATAATTCGGTAACTTCGGTCTACCAAGATATTTAGATGGGTTCTTTGAATAATCCTTAATAGCTGTGAAGAACGAATTCCAGTTCTTATCTAATTTTCTTAAAGTAGCTTGTCCCACATTACTTCCTATACATTTATAACAATCAGATTCTTTACATAATTGAAATAATTCATTGTATTGAATCCAACGAGCATCCTCTACTAATCCCTTTTCTTTTTGCTTTGAAGATTCTATAAATTCCTGCCGAATTATGTAATTTCCATAGTTATATAAATTTTTAGATTTCCAGCATAGATCGTCTATGATTTTAAATAATTTATCATCTTTATTGTTTTTCTTATTCTTCTTTATTCGATGTTGTTCTACTCTGCTTACTTCCATAAGGTCTCCTTAAATTAACATGGTTCTAAAACCATGTACGTAGTATTATTCTGTATGGTTCTTAGGTTTATTACCATATAAATTAACATGATTCTAAAACCTCAAATATGTATTCGTAATTTACTTGGTATTCTTGAAGTTCTAAGTTCAATGGGCGAAACCCACACCCACTATCCAATTGATTTCTCTTTTGGAATACTTGTTATAGGATAAACTGGCTTGAATTAGCCAAATAGATTTGTTACAATAGAACAAATATAGTTTATCCTATATTTTATTCTCTGTAGAGCAGATTGTTAGGTCGCCAAACTTGTGCAATCTGTTCTACTGTTTTACTTTCTATTAATCCATTCCTTAAGTTCTTTAAAATCATCCTTTGTAAGTACAATATCAGAATAATAAAAATCTTTATTTCTGATAATCGCCCAAATTTTCTTCAACTTTTCAAAAAACGGTCTTTGCTGAGTATAAAAATTACCGTTTGTATATGTTAAGAAAGCATAATCTCCATCTTCATAATCATGAATCTTGAAGTGAATACCTTCATCACATCCACACTTGCAACTTACGATCAGCTCATCATCTTTAAAATTTTTAAATACTGCCATTTTAATATTCTCCTTTCCACTCATCTAACAAATAGAAACTGTTAATCTGGTCATCCAGCTTTCTGACTTGCTCTCTCAGCTCAGATTCTTTCTTCTTACTATCTGTTCTCTGACACTTCTTCCATAATTCTTCACGCTGCTTAGTCAGCTCATTGTATTTTTCAGAAATGTCAATCTCATCCACAACTTCAATCTCGATCTTCTCTCCACAATGAGGACAAAACTGAATTGGATAATTATCTGTCTGTTCGTATTCATCTCCCCAAGTGTTAAATGTTTCAGTATATGAAGTACAAAATTGAGGAATTATATTGTCATCTGAATCTCTTACTACTAATCCAAAAGTATCATTGCATACCAAATCTTCACCTGTAAATACAATAGCTTTATCATTCTGAATTTCATCACAACAATACTTAAATGGCTTATACTTATATGCACAAGTATCATTGAATTTTAATTTGATTAACTCTATCTTCATATATTTATTCTCCTAACAAAATTCATTCCACCAATCAAAAATTTTATGGATGTGCTGATAACCATTATGCAATTCACCTTTATATCTACGTATTTTCCTATTAGATAACTGTTTCAAATATTTACTTTTCTTACCACGATACAATCTCTGATAATATGGCTTTGGATTTTTAACATAACCAACACCCTTAATCCATATTTCATCCACATATCTAACAGGCGTTGGATAATAACCACCAACAGTTTCATATAAATATTTGAGATGATTCTGATGTTTCAAATATCTCTCACGTTTATTTATTCTCTTTTTCTTAGAATGATTCTTATGCTTTTCTTCATCGTGTTCATACCAATCGCTACAATGACCAAAAGAATAAACTTTGCCACCAACTTTATCACACCAAACAAACTGTTCTGATTGATTGGCTCTATCTTCATCTGGATATTCACCATATACCGATTTATATATTTCTGTTCTTAATATAAAATCTTCAATCCCATAAGGACAATCTCTGCATCTCATTGAACTACCTCTTATATTTTACTCTCCTAATTTTCTTCCACACCAAGGACAATACGAAATATACTCTCGTTGATGAACAAATCCATCATCATATTCATCCCATTCTGATGTTTCTATATCCAAATAGTATTCATTCGTTAGTGGATCAACGTATATTTGATTATCAGGTGAATCATAATTACAACGATTGCACATAATTATTCTCCAAAAATAATCTTCTTAGCCCAATTCATAGTTGCAGAACCGCACATCTTACCAAAGAATTCACCAGCTTCAACAACTAATTCATTCTCTTCTTTTACACAATCCTCAAAAATTCTCTTAGGTAGATTCTGTGCAACAGTTTTCATATTCTGTGATTCGATTTTTTCAGGTAAAACACCCTCATCAATCATCTTATGTAATTCCTTCTGAACACGATTCTTTGTGACAATTTGCTCTACAATCTCAGAAGCCTTTGCTTTATCTGCTAATTTCTGAGGATCTTCTACTTTCTGTCTGTGATTATCTTTCTTAATTTCACTAAATTGTGAATTTACAATCTTTAATACAAATGGAGTTCTTGAGTTTGGATTGTTAAGTTCTGTCTGATTCTTAACGACAATTCCTTCAGGAATATCAACCGCAATATCTGACTTGTGCATAAACGACATACAATGCTCCCATGAGATAAATTCTCCATCATAAAATGTCTGTACATATCTCAAATTCAATTCGTCAGCAAGTCTCTTAACCTCTGATTGTAATAAATAACATTCATTCTCTTTGTCGTACACATCATAAAAATAAAACTTCTTATATGCATCCTGAATATACTTAATAGTATGTGAAGTCAGCCACTCTCCAAAGAACACATAATTTGGATATTTTGAAAATGGTTCAACCGCCAATGTCTGTACCCAATTCCAAAATCCATTAAGTGTGTTATCATAATCTAATGTTTTCTTTCTCGAAAATGCAACTAATTTATTTACTTCTTTATCGTAAGCAATAGCTGAATTGCTCCCATCCACCTTTTCCTGAATTACAATATGATCTCCTACATGAAAACCACCTGTGTTCGCTACTGTTAATTCCGTATCTTCTTTGATACGTGATATATCCATAAATTTCTTCTGTTCCAAGTTCCTCTTACCTTAGTAAGTAGTGCGCACTTTATCCTATAGGAACTTTTCTATTTTTCCTTTCTTATTTAATCTTCTAATTTGTTACCTTTTGCTTCATTACAAAGTTTACACATTGTTTGATAGTTACTAATATCATCAATACCACCTTTTGAACGTGGCAAAATATGATCTTTTGTCATTAAAATTTCATTACCATTATTATCGACTGCATATAAATTCAGATGATAAGTTTTATCCTGCAAATGTCTCTCTTTTGCAAAATATTTGCCTTCAATTCCACAAACTACACACTTACAACCTTTTGTGAAAAATGTCTGGTATCTTTGGCTATTACCTTTTATTAAATCTCCATCGAAATCAATCTTTGCATTTCTCTTATCTTTTTCAAATAAAACATTTTTCACTTTATTTCTAACTTCATCAATAGAATATACTTCCTTACGAATTAAGTCCTTATGCTTTGATTCTGATTTTTTTAGTTTTGGTTCACAAAACTGCTTATTCAATAAAGTATTGTAGACATCTTCGATGTTTAAAACATCAATCAAATCTTTTACCGTTCTGATGTTGTTAGGAATATAATCAGAAAGTAAATGTCTATTCCAAACAATCTTAAAAATTTCTGTATCCAAATTTGGTGATAATGGATTATTATTTTTGGGAAAACTCGTATTTAAGAAATCTTCAATAGTTTCATATTTGTCTAATAACTCCTTATCATTAAAACGATAATGAAATTTAAGACCTTTAAAAAATTTCTTTTTGCTCATAGTGACATCTCCTTTAAAATTTTATTGTCACTTATATATTCTCTCTTTTATTTGGGAATCGTGAGCAGAAATGCTCTTAGATAGAATCATTTGAAATGCTTCTTTAATTTGATTCTTATTCTCCCATCTGGTCTACAATACTCTGTAATTTATCAATGTACTTCTGAGCATATTCTTTATGTTTTAACTTTTTAATATTTGCAGGAACAATAGCAAGCGTAGCCTCTCTAAAAGCCTTGCAACTTTCATATACCCTCAAAAAATCACACATAGTTGCCATGTCAATCCAATCAAGATCTGGCTGTAAACAAACCACATCACCTTTCTGTGGATGCAATTTTCTAACCTTAATAAGTGTCTGCTTAAATAATTTCTTTTTCTGTCGTTTGTTCATTTCTATCACCTATCTACATAACTTCTAAATAATACTCTTCAACATATTTTCTTCTCTTCCAAAACTTCCACCAAGGAAATTTCACATATTTTATTTCTATAACTCGAAGCATCTTGTTCTCATTTTTATCTCTGTCCAATCTTAGAGCAGGCGAACCAAACATTGCTTCAGCTAATTCGTTAATAGAAATGTGTTCTCCAATTTGATATTTCTTCTTGTGTGGCTGTGGAGGATAATAAGAAATCACGTCATGTTGTCGTAATTCATATGCTCTCATATTGTTATTCTCCTTCAAATATCACCATTATTTGCTTTGTAACTTTGTCATCTGTTGGTATAAGAAATACATTGTCAGCTTCTTTAAATGATTTTGGAACTTCAACAAATGTAACTCTTTTTGACCTATCACTATCCAGCCACTCTTTGAATTTTTCGAGATTTTCTTTTTCAGAAATTGCAGCACATGGACTTACTTTATCTATTAACTCTAAAAATTTTTGTCTTTCATCTTGTGATGACTCCATACTGTTATTCTCCACTCTTTACCACATCAAATTTAATTGGCAACATAGCTGTAAATCTACTCTTCATCCAAGGTTTTTCTTTAGTTGAAAACTCATCACCAAATTCTTCTGCCAACACAAAATCTCCAACAGTATAAACGATAGAATATCCCGTCAAGTCTTTTGGTATCTCTTTATTAACATTACAAGTTTTAAGATGAATCATCTTATTTATACATTCACTCATCAAATCTTGGAAAAATACAAATGTTCCATCACAGTTACAACACTGCATTGTGAAATACTCAAAATCTGCATCTGGATCATGCTTAATAATCACATTAAAATAAGGTTTGTCACCTTTAAAATAAGGTACATCTGCTAAAATTGTTCCATCTTTGGTGCAAGTAACAACCGTAAATAACTCTCGTATATCCTGTTCAATCATGGATTCATATTTATTATTCTCCATACCATTGCACTGACCTGATGCAATTCGTTCTTTTACAAATTCTAATGATTTACCCATTGCTATTCTCCTGTTTCTACTCGATCTTCATCCAACAAACCAAATTTTCGTAAATAATACTGTTTGGTTTTATCATCGACTCTACAATAAAAATTATGTCTTCCTGATTTCTGTAAAGATAATGTGTTTATATTAAGTTCTGCATTCATAATAATCAGTAATTCGTTTAATGTAATATCATAGCAATGAAATGTCTCGCCTATCAGAAGCTTATAGTATTTTTTCTCTAATTCTGTTATTTTTTCACCTGCTTTCATGACCAAAGGAAACGTGGTATTCTTGTTATCTTAATTCATATTTATTTGTTGTTGGATTATAAACTGTATGGTCATCAATATACTTATTCCAATCTTTAAATACTTCATCACTGCCTTTTATTTTTCCTACTGCATATCCAAAGAAAAACGAAAGTATTAAATATACCAATAATTCCATACTATTATTCTCCTTTCATTTTAGGCTCTTTAAGCACTGCAATACTTAAATTATCTGTATACATATTTCTACCAACTCTTGTCTCATATCCAAGTTCGTTTAGCCTCTTATCAATCTCATACAACTCATCTTCGTCTGTACAATAAAGTTTGCAACCTGTACAAATTTCAGCAACTCGAATATGCCTACTATCCTTCTGAATCGGCATAGTCGTATATAGATGGTTATCATGTAATTTATAATATTCTTCAGCAGATACATACCGTTTTAATGCACTTCCAATTTCAACACTATTGAGATTACATTTATCAACTGGATCTATGATTAAATTACACTCTGCTCTATACCCTCGTTTATAATCTGACATATGACTTATTCTCCTAACTCTAAAACTTCTTCGTAAGTCTTTTCAAAAATATCCGGTTTACAAGGATATACTTCACCATTGACACCTAAAATTATGTAATCACCATATTCTGATTTCATTGTTCCTTCCAGTGTTTTAATATGACATGTACCATCTTCGTGAATTACAATAGTATTATTTGATACTCTATCCATAAACCAATCTGGTAAAGAATTGTCAATCATATATCTAACTGCTTCGATCACTACTGGTTTCTTTCTGTATTTCATGTTGTCCTCCTATTATTTTATTCTCCTTTGAACTTGATGCCGTTGCTTTTCATTGTACTTAATAATTCTTCTAACGATTTTCTTCCAATATCTTTCCAATGAATAATGTCATCAGATGTGTAATTACTCATATCTTCAATATTTTCAATTCCGTGTTTGTGTAAAATTGTATATAATCTAACCGAAATATTCATTTCTGCAACTTTCAAAAACTTCACCTCTTTTCATATTAAGAGTACATTCGTTTCTGCACTCTATGAGAGCATCTTTATTCCTCATCATTACATGTTAGGATTGAGGTTTGTTCCAAAGCATTATATTCTCAAATGAGTTTCAGCCTATACGCTCATCGGTTGACTGACTTGTTAATTTCAGCCTTCACCTTTACCTTTTCACCATCTCAGGCTTTCAGTTCGTTTTACCTCATTTATATATTCTCTGCTAGAGCAGAAGAAATCTACAATATAATCTAAATGGTTTCTTTGATATAAATCCTGCCATATTATTCTCCTACTAAAATCCACAGTCTTCTTTTTCTACTAACTTTCAAGTTATCAATAAAATCAACATTATCTAAACTTACCATAAGATTAGGCTTATTTCGTCTAATCTCACTGATTGACGGATAAATGCCTAATTCCACAAGAATTCTGGGAAGAAACCTCTCGTTTGTATAATAAGTCTTTTCCTGCTCAATTCTGTTCCAATCATTTTCATCTAATGCAAACATCTGTTGTGGTTCTGCTATTGGTTTTCCTATTACAACATTCTCTATATAAGCCATAATTCACCTCATTTCATATCCAAAGGAAATCTATGTTTCTTGGTAAAAATACCACTATATATAGTGCCTATATTTTCTATAAACACTATATATAGTATTTCATTTACGCCTGATACACAAAACTTGGCATTGGCTGTAATTTAAACAGATTTTTCTCATGCATTGAATCAATCTTTCTTATAATTCCAAACAAATCCTTTACAAGTTTTCTGCTTTCCTGAACAACACGCTTGAATACCTTGATGACTTACTCCCAAAGAATGTGCTGCTTCTGTTATACTTTGCCACTCTTTTATAATATTTCCATTTTTATCTTTTTGGAAAATCACAACTGCATTTGTTCTATTTGGAATTGTTGCACGTTTAATTACTTCTTCAATATTAACGTTTCCGTTATTATATGCCCAAGCATATCCACCTGCTGTTTTACAATTACCCTTACAACAATCCGAAATCTGTCCAGATGATATTCCAGTTATCTTATATGCCTCTTCCATACTATTATATTCTCTTATAATATTCTTGTTGGGTATATCTATTTGGACTACTTTTCTTTTATAGACACGTTTATGCTTTACTTGTAAATCATCCTTTATTTGTTTTGATGAAAATATATAATCATCAAATGTAATATTCTTTTGCAAGAGCTTTTCATAAAACCCTTTTACAATTTTTTCTTTTGTTTGAAAATTTGTATATCTAATAATTAACAATGGAATATTATTTTCACTACAATAATCTTCTTTTAATTTATCCAAATGTTTTCTATGCAAAAAATTTTCCTTCTTTTGCATATCAGACTCACTATTAAATGTAAACGGAAAATAATGCTGTTCTCCATGTAGTTCAATTAAAAATAAGAGTTTCTTATTTTGTGGATGAAAAATTGCAAAATCGAATGGCAATCTTCTTTTATATTTACAATCATCAAACTTATATTGCGTATCAAATATAATTTGTTCATCTGTCAAGAACTGGCTTAATTCGAACTCAGCTACAGAAGATAAACATCCACATGACTTAAGTTTTCCAGAAGTTAAAGACGATGATAAAGCGTTAATTTTCTTACCACAATCACAATCACAACTCCATAATGATCTATGATTTTTTATACCAAGAAATTCTTTTACAATTAATTTCCCAAATCTTTTTCCTTCTAAATTCTTTTGTGGTTTAATATTATCTCTTCTTATACATCCACATGATTGAGTATGTCCTGATTTTAAATGTCCTGCGGCAACTAAAATCAATTTAGGGTTGCCACAGTCACATTTACACCACCATCTCACATGTCCGCTTTTATCGTTGTCTCCACGTTTGATGACTGTTAATTTTCCAAATTGTAAATTAGTTAAGTCTTCTGCCATTTTAGTCTACATATCTTTCCATACCTGTTTTATAATAAGGAATAGGCATTCTCTTAAACCGATATTTTTCTACTCGATTATCAATTTTCTTTTTAATATCTTTGTCGTCAATCTCGCCTGTTCTAATATATCTATCCATAACAGAGTATTTAAATCCCAATGCATCTTCATCTGTACTTCCACACAGTCCATCAGACGGAATTTTTTCGATTAATTCATTTGGCAATCCAAGTTCATATCCAATAGCTTTCACTTCTTTTACTGTTAAGTCGCTAATTGGTGCAAAATCTCCAACTGCATCACCCCATCTGGTTTCCCAAGATAGTAATGTTTCTGAAAGATTACACGTATTAGCGACACGACCATTTACTGTCTGCGATACTGCATAAAGCGTAGTCATACGAATACGAGCAGGGAGATTTGTAGAAGTCTGCTTTGACCAATGATCTCCCAACTGTGGTTTAATCTCATGCTTTAAAGTGCGAACTGTATTGCCTATATTTACAACACAACTGTCGATTCCAAGATGGTCTATAAGCATTCGAGAATAATCAATATCTGGCTGTTCTCCCTGTGGCATCATTACACCAAAAACTCTATCTTTTCCAAGAGCTTCACAACATAAGCCAGCAACAACGCTTGAATCCTTACCGCCAGAAATTCCAACTACTGCCATACAATCTTTACCATTCTGTTCAAACCAATCTCTAATCCACTCTACGATCTCATTCTTTACTTTCTTAGCATCAAAATTACTCATCCTTTATCTAACCTCCATAATTCAATATTACAATTTTCAAATATATCATTTATCATTTGATACACTTCTTCCCAATTTGCACCGCCACGAACACATCCAATTTTATATGGCATTGCAATACTCATATTTTCCAAAACTGCATATGATCTCAAATTTTCAAAACATTTTCTTAAAGCGTCAATATCTGTATACTGTTTTCCGTCATAGCCATATGATTTTTGTGCAAATAAATTTGCATATATTCTTGCGTCAATATTAGACTGAAAATATCTAACAGAACCCAATAATTGTTCAGGTGTATTAATCGAACAAAAACTATGATAATCTTTATATACTTGCACATCATAATCACGGATCGCTTTTGCAACACCAGAATTAAAAGCACCTTTGCAATTAACCTGGTGTGCAATAATATCAGTGTTCGAAGTGAGTAAGTCTCCATCAATAATTTTAATCATTACTTACCTCCGTACATTCTGTTTCTAATATCCGCAAATGTATCTTCTCTTACTAATTCTCCATCTTTAAATACGGTAGTAAGTAAACTGTTATCACTCATTTCAAGTAACTGATCTTGACACTTTAATTCACCGTTATCATCGTATACTCTACAACATCCTTTATGAGATTTCTTTAAGTGACTTGTATCTGTCTTAGGATCTTTGAAAATCATTAACTTCTTGCCATCAATTACTCCATATGTAGCTTTCATTGCAATACCAAAAGTATCTCTTGTAACAACAATCATCTTGCCGTTTTCAACGATTGCAGTGAAGCAAAAAGCTCCTACACCATAAGCAATATTATTAGCTGCGAAACCACGCTTTTCTAATTCTTTCCAAATAGTTTCTACATTAGAAAGTGTGCAGCCATCACCATAAATAATACCGATATGCGGATTTAATACCTTATAACCTTTACCATTTACAGAACCACCAAAAATCTCCCACAACCTTTCAACTGTTTTAACTGAAATCTCTACAATATCACCACTATCAGGACGAACCAAGAGCTTTCCATTATGATTCATAATCTCTTCTTTACACTGTGGAAGAATATTATTTACCATATTCCAATAATCATAAGTATCTGAAACCATACTAAATGATGTATTTGGATATAACTCTGTTAAAAGTCTTTTAACAAACGTAATCTCATCTCCATCAATTGAGAAATTAGCACCCATTACAGAATGCTCAGTTGAGACAGCACCGATTCCAATACCATTATTCTTACAATCGGCATTGTAATATCTATCAATATAATTAATTGCTGGAATTGTAGATGTCTTATTAAATGAAAGCAACCATGATGCTGAACATCTTGTAGCTTCATCCATACAAGACATTCCTCTCATGCCAAAATCCGCACAAGCCATATTTCCAGGCAATCCGTCTGTTGTCTTGTTATACCAATAATCTGCAATTTCACGATACATATGACCGATAGTTGCATGACAACAAGGTTTCCATAATTCTACCTGAAGAATACATTCAATCCACTGAACAAGCCAAGCAAATTTATCATCCGTATTTGTAATCTCAATACAAGGAACACCCATAGGAACAAGTGTACCTTCTGGCAATGCTCTAATCTCAAGTGGTAAATATCCTAATCTGTGAAGCTCTACAATTTTATCTAAATCATAGTTGTCTCTACCAATCTGTACATCCATCGAATCTGTATAAAGAGTTAACATCTCATCTTCCGATAAATCGAAGAAATTTTTCTGAAAATCTCCCATTAAATATTCTTTGATAAATGCCTGCAATCCAAAGAAAACCATTTCATTCTGATTCTCTAACATTGATTTTCGAGGCACCCAATACGACACCAATTTAGTCAAACCATTTGGGTACATGCGATCATGACACTGTTTATAAGTATCTGATAATAATAAAGCCATTGTGTTATCCATAATTTTAAACCTCCATAACCGTAATTTTTTCATGACTACCATTAAATAAACTGTTTGTGGTAAATAATCTGTTCACAGTATTATTCTCCAAAGATTTGATTAATGTTCCTTTTTCTTTATTAAGAATTGAATTCTCTGTATGAGTGGCATATGCATAAATCTCAGTTACACCATGTTTCTTCAATTCTTCTGCACTATAATAAAGTGAACCGCCATATGCGATAATATCATCAATCATTAACACAGCTTTATCTTTCAAATCAATACCATTTGTTCTAATGTCTAATCCAAGGATTTTACCAGTCTTCCAATCTCTCTTCTTTTCACCATAACAATATGGTAACTCAGGAAATAAATCTGAATATCTCTTAGCTGCACCTGCATCTGGGAAATAAAGTACAAGATTTCTCATACCAATCTTTGAAATAGCTTTATCAACATACTCTTTTGGATTTTCTTTTACACAATTATTGAGTAATGCAGTAGAAACATCGCTATGAGCATCTAAAACATAAACTGATGAAAATCCTAACCAATTGATAAAATCGCAAAAATACTTCAATGTGAATACTTCATCATCATTTTTTACTCTATCCATTCGTGCATTAGGAATATATGGAAGAGACAAATAATAATCCACATTAGTAAAAAATCTTTCAAGATGTTTCTTTACTAACATCAGATAAAATATCTCATCGTTACTCTCATAAATCCATTCAATCCAAATACAAGGAGAGCCATCATAAGAGTCTTCCTCAATGTTGTTTATATCAATATTTACTCTTGGTGTTCCATCTGGAAACTTGTTGATTGTTACAATTTCGCCATTAATTTTAATCATATTCTACTCTCCAATCACTTCGATCTGACACATCTTCATAGTTGCTAATGCAGCATTGTGAGTATCAGGTGTGACACCTGCACAACAGCTTGCATCTACTGTAATATCAATCTCAGGATAATTTGCTCTAATAATAAGTGCATTTGAAACCACACAGATGTCGGTGCATAATCCGCAAACCTCAACACTTTCAAATCCAAAATCCTTCCAGTTTAACCAACCAAAAGTAGGCTTATCAATCAGAATATCGTTCTCAATATCAAAATCTAACCTATCTGAAATCTGCCAACCAACAGTATTCTTTACACAGTGAGTAACAGGAAGATGCTTACCCTCATATGTTTCCAAATAATTCTCAGGGTGTGTGTCTCTTGTAAAGATTACCTGTTTACCAGCATCCTTGTACTCCTTAATTTTCTTTGCTACATTCGATACAATTGTCTGTGCTTCCTTTGTACCGAGTGAGCCATCAATAAAATCATTCTGCATATCTACTACGATTAATGTTTTGCTCATTTTGTTACCTCTTTTCTTTGTTCTTTCATTACCAAATGGCTAACGTTTACTGCTTCTCTCATAGCTTCTGCAAACTCATAAGCACAATCAGAAGTAAATCTTTCCTGCACTTTTGCAATATCATTTGTATCAACTTCACTATGAATCCTTGCCTCAATAATATATTTTCCGTCTTTACACTGAATGTCTACCATCTACTTATTCTCCTTATTAAGCCAATCACAATATTTCTGACAAGCCTCTTTACTTCTGAATGCGATTTTCTCTCCATATCTTTTACCATTGTGATATGCAATTACATCATCATTAAAATCATCAAAAATATTTTCTATTCTGAATTCACTGTAATAATCATACGCATCTGCATAATCCTTGTTTGGCTCGTGATTTTTAGTAAAATAGACTTTCTTTTTATCGCCGCACTTTGGTTTATATGCTTTATGAAATTTAATCTCCTTATTCAATGAAATAACTGGCTCATAGATATATATTGGTCGAGAACATTCACACTCCTTGGTTACAGTTTCACCATTTGGATATACTGCAACAAGTTTTCTTTCTTCGTTGCATAAATTACATTTTGGTTTCTCATGAGGAACACGTTCTGCGTACCACACTTCTGAGTCTTCTAAAAGTTTCTCAAAAACTTCTTCCATTGTTTTATTGTAAAAATCTTTCTCTACTTCTCGTTTGTAATTGTCAATCTTGTACTGTAAATCTCTTTCTCTACAAGAAAGATCTAAATTTTTATCATTGTACTCTTTAACTTTTTGTCTTAATTCTACATTTTCTTTTGTTAGTCTGCTGATTTCAGAGTTTACATCTTCACGTAAAATCTCTCTGAACTTTTCTTTCATTTCATCAAAAAACATTTCGCCTTCACTTGGCTCATAAAAATCATCGTATTCTGGATACATATTCTCTCTCCTTTCATCACAAGAAATTCCGCTTTCCTGCAAACTTCATATTCTATTATTCTCTGTTAAAATTTCATAAAGCTGAAAATGTGTGCGATTACAGGTACAGTCCAACCATCTCCAAGTACATCAGCAGCATCTTTTTCAGATATATCTTTGACATATTCTTCTGGCACACCTTGTAATCTTGCTCTTTCATCTTTCCACAAATATCTTGCTTCATCAAAATCATGCCCATTATAATCATCATAGATTTTTGCAGAAGATTTTCTTCCATCTAATATTCTCTTTGTAACTTCTAAACAGTTATCAAAATACTCTTTCGATGGGAATACCATTGTTCCAAACGACTTATAATAGAATCTGTGAAATCTCTTAATTGGTGTCCAAAAACAGCCGTTGTAATATCCGTGAGAATCATTCTTACAAAGGCATTTTGCTTTCTCATTTGGTACATATCCGTCATTGAGTACACTCTGTAGGGTAACTCCTTTGTCTTCTGGAACTGTTACTCCTGGAATATTAGTCCAATAATATCTATCTCTAAGCTGTCCTACTACAAGAGAAGAATTGATTCTAATAGGTTTTACTCCCATCATTTCACTAATAACGGCTTCATCTTCAGGTTTCATCACTACATTTTCCATAAGGAAATACTTTGGATTTACTTCTTTCAATACTCTATTGCACTCATAAAACAGACCTGAACGTTCTGGATCTTCAAGACCAATCTTTCTCTCTTTAATCATTGCTCTTGAAAAACTCTGACAAGGACTACCAAACATTACAATATCAATATTCGTTTCAAAATCTCCGACTTCTGTATGTAATACGCCATCTTTATATGTAATCTTGTTTACATCTCCAATGTGAATTGTCTCAGGATAGTTGTCTTTTGTTACCTTAATCGCCACATCCTTAATCTCTGATGCAAAATATTTACCAACCTTAAATCCTGCTTTCTCTAATGCAATATGTCCACATGACATACCATCGCATAAACTCAATACACTTAACTCACAATAATTATTTTTTTCTTTATTCTCTGTCAAAATCCTTTAATCTACAGAGATTGCGCAATCATTTTTACCTAGGAGTTACTGTTAAATCCTTTCTTCTTACTTATTTTGTTGTAAAATTCTATGGAATTAACACGTCTGCTAAAACCATAGGAAAAAAATATTTCATTGTTCTTTTTTTTGGAAAATTTGGCTGAATCGCCAAGATAGAAATTTCTATATATGATTATTCTTCGCCTTGAAATGATTTAATTCGATTTTCTAAATAATCAATCTCATCATTCCAATGGTCTATTAGCATGTCTTCGATTTGATGCTTTGCGTCTTCTATACTGTCTGCAAACAATGTATCATATTCAACATTTAGTTCTTTTGATACATATATAAATATGTTTTCGTCTGTCTCATCTTGTACAAAACCAGCTACTACATTTTCATCATCTTCTTCATAAAATTGACTAAAATGTAATTTATAACATTCCTTACCAAAGTCATTCTTTTCACCTGTTTCCCAATATTTCTTCACTTTATCACCTCGCTTAATTTGGCTGATCAGCCGTGAATAGAATTGCTTCTATATTAGATTATTCTCTACTTGAAACTTCTTTAATTCATCTTGAATCATCTTCTGTATATCTTCTTCGTTAAAAGACATGTTTACTACTGGAACGACATTTGCATTCAAATTAACATCACCAACAATAGCCTTATCAAACGCTTCTAAAAACATTTCTGCGATTTCCTTTTCATAAAAACCACACATTCCATCACAGTTAATATCTGCAATTACTCTTGAAAAGAAATCTTTGAACTTATCAGCGATAAAATCTCTTTCATATCCTTTTGGAATATCAATTGTTAATTTCACTCTCTCACCTCACTTATCTTCTTTCCAATCAACCATAATAAATGACAAAAATCCTAAACATATCTCTATGAATATAAATTTCCATAACTCAACTGGTTCTGGAAAAATAAAATTCATTAATAGGTTTAATATCATAAGCCATATTAAAAATCTTATTGTAGATTTCATAATTATTCTCCTTACTTATTTAAAACAATCAGAATGTTACTTAGATATAAAGCATAAAATACTAAATAGCCACCACCTGCCAAGAACAGCAATTTGAATACAAAATTAATAACATTCTTTTTCGTCCATGTTATCCCAACAATAAGGTTAAAAATTCCCATAATCAATAAAATAATATTAAAAATATTCATGTTTCACCTCCAAATTCCGCAAGAAATGTGCGTTTCTTTTTAATGTAAAAATATATACCATATATAGTATATATTGTTTGTTTTTAATACTATATATGGTATATTTGTAACAACTACTCGCCTAACTCTGCAAGTGCCTTATCCAGATCCTCATCAGACATATTTTCAAGTTTTGCATCCTGTCTCTTAGCCTTGATTTCAAGCAATCTCTGTCTCATCTCAGCATTTTTCTTAGCGTCTTCTCTCTTCTTCTTCTCATCCAGCTTCACGCCAACAATATACTTAACAATTTCAATCTTGTTATAAATCTCCTCGTCTTCCTTTGACTTAGTATTCAGAAGACTCTCTTCCTCAGACTTCTTTACTTCCGCATTGAGTGTCTTAAATACTGAGTCCAGATTTGTGAGAGACAAATCCCACAAATCAATTACGTTAATCATTCCTCTGAATGGGAACTGATAGTTTGATCTTGTTGCATTAATAAATAATTCGTTGTTTGTCATAATAATAATCTCCTTTTCTAATTTTTAATTTTAAATATCCAACCTTTAATTTTCCTATTTTCATTTAAACATCTATCAATCGAACTATAACTTATGTCAGTATGTTCACTTGCAAATTTCTTTTTATTTTTAAATTCATATATTGTTCCATTTGGTGAAATTCCAATGTATGTATTACCAGTTAAATTTTTTCTTGTTGTAGCTTCTGATATATTCATAGGTCTTGGAATAAATTTACATGTGACAGGGGAATATATTTTATTTTTTAAGCCTAATTTCTCACACAAAAAATCTTTATCTAATTCATATTCTCCATTTTTCCAAAGATCATATCCATCTAAATAAACGATATCATCACAAAAGTTCTGAAAATTATGCCACCTATCACAAACTGTTACTCCTACATACGCATTACTTTTTAAATGTGCTTTTTCAGAATAACATCTTTCTATCATATGATGCCATGTAGTATATTCTTTAGTGACGCTTCCATTTATTTTACATTTCCACTTACCCTGACCTAAATATCCTACATTAAACACATTTGGAAAATTAGGACTTTTGAGATTTCCTTTACTTATGTTAGTAAAATCACTTTCAACGATTGCTCCATCTTCAAATTCACACAAACAATAAATATACGATCCCTTTTTGTTACATCTATTCGTTTTCCCAATTATTTTAAAACGTCCACAGCTTATAGAGTTCCAAATCGAACCATTATAATATTTTTTAGATGTGTTCTCTATAAGCTGATATTGGGAAATTAATTCTTCTCTAGTTAAAATTTAATTTTCACCACTCTCTCAATATTACTTTTTACTTTAACAACCAATTCAGCTCTTTTTGTCATCGAAAAACCAATGCCTGATAACTGATCTTTTGTGTCTGCTACATGGCATTTAGCCCCTAATGCCTCAAATACTCTCTTGTGCTTCATTAAATCATTGTCAAGGAACTCAAGATAGAAGCCGTTAGGCTCTTCGTTGTTCACACAATCCTTCAAGAAGAAGAATAAATGTCTATGACCAATTCCATCCTGTTCATCAAAATAGTTTGGACTATAGCTGATTACTGATACAGGAACAAACTGATTAGTATTTACACCCCAAATCTCACGACTTGAAATAGATGAACTTCCAGACAGTTTTTCCTTAATTGAGAAGTTTCCATTCTCGTCAAGTGTAACTTCTGCCACCTGAACATTTTCACCAGTTCTCATAGGATTGCTATAATCAAATGAATAAATCTCTCCATTAAACTCAACTTCCGCTCTGAATCCATGCCTTACTGCGCCTGAATACTGATGTACAAAGAATCTATATGTTCCTGGTTTCATTTTTGATAAATCCTGCCATGTAATATTCTCTACTGCAACTTTTCCACGTGGATCAATAACATCAACATCTAACTGACCGCCCATAGAAGTAATTCTTGGTGCTTTGTAACTACCATAATAAATTTCTGTTCCATTTGGCTCAACACAATGGGCATCAAGGTCGTAATTATCATGACCATCTTCATTCCACTGAATAGAAAATCTGAGTACACCGTCAACATTACCGCCAGCAGCTTTTACATTCTGCTTCATATCAGAGTCAGTAATGTTTCCTGAATAAGCCCAAGATAATCCATTATTCCATTTGAACATTGTCTTAGCGTCTGGATTAACAGGTGCAATCATAGAAACAAAGTTCTTCTCATGCTTATTCTCTACAAAAGCTTCAATCTCCTTTGCAGTTGGAAGTACCTTATCAATGAAATCCTGTGCTGAAATCTCCTCAACCTTAGAAAACTTCTTAGGACTTACAGCAACATCTTTTTCCATCTGACCAAAAATATCATCTGCGCCAACCATTCTTCTTGCAGCACTCTTATTTGAGAACAGTACATTATTTACAGTAATATCATTCAGATTAGCAAATCTTCTCTGTAATGAATCCATATATCCAAGTTCTGTAATGGTTTTCTTTGCATCCTCAAGCATCTTCTTTGTAAAAATAGCCTTTGGACGCTTATAATTACTTGGAGCGACAATCTGCTCATACTTCTTAACTGCTGTGTCAAGATCCATATCCTCACTTACATTAATAAGAAGTGTTCCAATAGAATGATTTCTAATTCTACCGATAGCCATACCTGCTGTTACCGACTTCTCCCAAGCATATAAATCCTTTTCAGTATCAGAAGTCAGCTTATCATATTCCTTCTTATACTTCTTAAACTCTGTGAGTATGCCTTTCCATTCTTCACCCTTGTAAAGTGTATTTGAATTGATAAGTTCAAGAATTGTATCAAGTGCATCCATAGTAATCTCATCGAGAGAACGCTTAAATACATTTCTTGTATCTCTGAACTGTCCTTTAACTTCCTCGTTAGAACGACTACTTCTATTTACGAACTTACTTGGAAGCTCTAAGAAGAAATGATCCCACTGATGAGACTTTCCATTGATTTCCTCAAAGTTAAAATCTGTACCAATCTTAGGAAACTTAGTTGTATAAATATCTGTAACTGTATGAGCTTTTACAAAAGCATCAAGTGCATCGCATACTGGCTGATATGTTGTATCGCCAAGATTCAGTTCCCAAATTGTGTGAATCTGATTATCCTTGATGGTGACAGCAGAACCAATATTCTTAATAAACTGTCTACAACAACTACAATCATGCTCTCTACGCTCTCTGAAAATCTCATTTGTACCAGCAGGGAAGCTATCAAGATATGTATTCCATAATTCATCCTTATCTACATTTACCTCAAATAAATGTGTTGCCTCTTTCTGCATTTCATCGAAGTGCTTCTGTAAAGCCTTCTTAAACATCATAAATCCATCCATGTTTTGTACCTCTTCTTTCTTATATTTATTTTTTTTAATTTTTCTACTGTTATATTCTCCGTTTATATCAAACCAGTTGCCTTATCTGGATTCTCATTAGCCCATTTTATCCATCTTTCAGCATAAGATTCAGTTTTACTATTTAATCCAAACACTTCTCTTGTAAGTATATATCCCTTACCAATCGACTCTTCCATTTCTTTTGTGTTGTTATCTACGTCATCTGCGTCTAATGGTCGAAACACTGTCTTGGTAAAATATCTTCTACCGTATTTCTTTGTTGTCGTGATTTTATTTATCTTATCCTTATACAACTTCCATACACCAGATGAATCTTTGTTAATCTGCCCTACATAATCTCCAACGTTTAGCATATTGTCTCCTTTCTTAATTTCGCATGAAACGAAGTTTTCTTGTGGAATTATCTTCCATTTCCATAATCTAAATCATCAGTAATAACATATGTTCCGTCTTTATTTTCTTTAATAATTTTGTATTGTTCGTTAAATTCCAATAAACTACACTCATTAGAAATTTTTACAGTGTATTTATAATAGCCTGTTGGCTTATCAAACAATCCTAAAAATAAAATCGTTATAATTATAATTCCATATATTATTCCAGATATTATTTCAAACTTATATGCCAACTTCCAATTATCCGTCTTATTTCCAATATGAAATGTTATTGGTAAAATTATAAGCATTGATAATACCAATAAGATAGTTGGTATAATTCTAAGTGTTGTCATTGCTTCTTGCGATATAATTTGTATACCATTCATAAATTGTTTTCATCTCTCTTCCCTATTAAATCGAACATTCTTGTTAATGCAATCTCCTAATCGTTTCACAAGCGACCAATATTTCAAGTTCATCATCGCAGTAAATACATCCATCAATTGCTCCAAATTGATTAAGAATATCCCAATCGAAGTATCCATTGTAATCACACATTGCAACAGAATAGTTCTTATTCGACTTAAATTCTTTTATGTGTTCTCCGTTTGGTTTATATGTATCAACACCATTATTTTCTACAATAGAAGCAACCCATCCATTCGGAAATACAATACTTCTATCACTTGTATGACGATGCTCTCCATAATCATTTACTACTTCTTTTAATCCGTATTTTTCTGAATATTCTTTTAACATTTCCATCTGTAAACCTCCTCACAATCCAAAGAAAGAGAATTTTCAAGTTCAATCACGTTTGTCTTCTCTTTCATAATTGTAAATACCAACTACCTTTGCTATTTCTATGCAGCACTCATAATCATCTAAATCAGGCGATTGCAATAGTTTAATAATCTTATTTATTTGTTCTTCGCAATTCATATTTTTATCTCCCAATCTAAAAAAATTTCTTATTCTAGTAAATATATTACATTTATAAACAGTCACTAAATTCTAAATATTTAAGTATTTATTGATTGCATTTTCTACGTCAGCTAATCTCACCCACGGATTTTCCTTGTCCTCTTCGTAAATTGGTGCATCTCTCCGTTTTGCACTTTCCACAACATCCGTCATCACAGCAACGGAATAATTTATAAGAGTTTCTTTTTTAATTTTATCAATTGCATCCTGTTTATTAATTAATTTTCCCATATCTTCTCCTGCTATAAGTTCTAAATGTTCAGGTAAAGGTTCTATATTCAATTTAATCCAATACAATTTCTACACCTTCGTCTTTGTACACTAACTGTCCTATTCCACCTTCATACATAATTTCATACGCACCGACATTATCTGTAACACTGATAACATCCTCCCTGCTTATTAAAATATTCTCACCCTTTTTTACTGTAATTTTCATGTATTTTTCCTTTCTCCGTTAAAGTTCAGATTCTATGGCATCCAGTAATCTCCCTCTAATGCATTTTTAATTCCGCCTCCTAAACAAGAAAAGAAAACGCCCTCTTCGTCACAATCGTTTTGCCAAAGTCTTGCACCTAAATCATTCAGAATTTCACTTGCTTTTTTTAATATTTCCTTTTCTTCCTCTGAAAAATCAATTTCTACATCATTACTCTTATAAAAGTTAGCCATCTTTTTTCTACCTCCGTTTTAATTTGTTAAAGTTCAGTTTAATTCTTCAATGCTTTCTCGCAGTTCCTCATAATAGTTAATCTGATCAGTACAATGATTGTCCAGTATATCAATCATTTCCCTTTTTGCATCTTCTAAGGATTTTGCTTGCATGAAATCCATGCGACCATCAATCACGGACTGCCATCCTATCTCATCACCGCAGTAAACAATACTTCCAATAGTGACACTTCCGTAATAAGCGACTATGTTTACTTGTTTTTCCCAATCACTTTGTTCTGGTTTAACCTCTTTCCATTCCATTGTGCACATAGTTTTCCTTTCCTCCAACAATTTTTCTATAATTTTGTTTTTCTCTTTTTCAGTGTCCATACATCCTTTTATATAGCCACCTTCTTTTGCTTTGCGAATTTCATTATCAAGACCATTTATAATCGTTTTTATTGCCAATGCGATATCCTGTGCGAAATATCTATCCAAATCTTCTGGAGATAATCGCACCTTTGCAATTAATACCGCTTCCGAAAAATCCATCTTTTCGTCACCGTAACGATACATGCTCTTTTCCTCAATTTCTAAATTTTAGCTATTTCCATTTTGGTGGATTAAGCTTTTCAAAATACCATCTAATCATATTAGGATATCCTATCCGGCTCCAATCCTTATACCATTTATAAAGTGTGTACCATGCCATGTTTTTTACCTTTAATTCTAAATTTTATATCATTCTGCAAACTTATTTTCGATTTCTATTTCATGACGTATCTGAGATTCGCTCTTTGGTTTGAATCGATACATCCCCACATATAGGTTATCTCTGTAAAATTCGTGTCCTCGACACGTCCTCAGATAAATTAATATAAATTTTTCAATAATCTTTCTCATAAGCATTGTCTCCCTTAAATTCTAATTAAGTATTTACATATCCAAATAATCTCTTATATCGTCAACAGAACTTGCAAGGAAGCTATTAAAAACCTCATCAATTTTTTCAAGTAATAGTTCATTATCGCACCCATCATTTTCCATTTGGTCTGCAAAGTTTTTTTGTTTACATCTAAAAATACCGTTTTCCTCTCTGCACCACTCTTTTTTATATAAATTCCCATCTACCTCCAATGTTTCATTTACACCATCTTCTGTTGTCTCAATAATATATTTCATCTTTTTACCTCCACTTCTAATTTATAATCACAATGTTATTTACATATACTTGATGATATTTTTTTGTTCCAGGTTCATATATTTCTATCAGACCATACTCTTCGTCTATCGTTTTTACATATTTACATGGAAAATATTCATCAGGATATTGACTTGGTAATCCAAATTTCTTATGCTGTTTTATAATCTGATTCATTTTCTTTCTTGTATTTATCATAAATTCATCATATTCTCTTATATATGCTTCATGCGATTCTCTCGTAATTTTCATTTATTCATCTCCTTAAATTATAAGCATTTCACTTAACATTTTTTACATTCTGTACCTATCTAACACATCGTCAGAAAAACCAAAATAAGCATATATATCTGCAATATCATCAATGCAATTATCCTTGGAATACATTTCAGCCATTTGTCTTGGATGATTTGTAAAGAAATAATCTAACAATTCTCCAAATTTCTGTGGGATAAGTTCATAGTATTCTGGGGTTCTCAAAACAATAACAAGTTCACCATTTTTGCTATAAACATTTTCTACAACACAATCTTTCCAATTTTCAAAATTCCAAATATTCGCTATATTACTTTCACCTGTAGGATAAACCAGTCTAATTGGCTGTTTTGTTGATAAAATTTCGTTTATATCTTTTAACTGAATCATTTTCTTTTCCTCCAAATTTTCTAATTATCATAACTTATGAAGCCTAATATTAATTTCTTGAATGTTTTTCTGCCATTCCCTAAGTTCTTGAAAAGTCATTCGATCACAATATAATTCCTTTTCAACATCTTTTAATAATAGTGAATCAAAATCATTTAAAATTGATTCTAAACTTTCTTTATCTGACATAATATTTCTCCCAACATCTTGATAATAAATTTCCTATTCCTATTACAAATTAAATTCAATACAAGGTTTCCCATGATATTCTGTAATTTCAAACCATTCAAATTTATAAGATAAATCTTTTTCAGTAAGTTCATTAATCTCAGCTAACTTCGATTCACCATGATTATGAATCCAAATAAACTGAATGTGTTTTGACTTATCTATAAGATCTTTTATACGCATATAATCACTCCTATCTAAATGCTCATTTCATCTACATAAATTGTGCTATCTTTTATTTCCCACTAGCTCCTTTCTGAACATATTTATCAAAACTATTTTTCATATATGTAAAATTTGTTTTCTGTGAAGGACTGAAATTTATCTGGTTTTTATATCTCTGAATCCATTTTTCAAATTCCTCATCTTGTTCTTTCATACAAGCATAAGCCATAATAGCAATTACAGCCCTTTCACACTGCTGATATACAGGCTCGTCCACCCTTACGCAATCCTCAACCATATCTCTGTAAAACTCAATATCCTCTTCTGTAGCGTCAGGATTTGCATTTTCTTGAACAAAAGAAAGAGTTGTTTCTTCTGAATTTTCTATTGCTGTTTCTGGATTAATATGTAAATAATTCATCATTAAAGTGGTATATGTTTCAATTTTGGCTTGAATAATCTTTTTATCAGATGTACCAGCTTCTTTATCAAGCATGTCATAACTCCATTCACCAACTACTTTCCCATGTAATTCATTTACAAGAGCATTTACAAACTCTGCGAATTTCTCATCTTTGAGTCCAAATTTTGTAAAATTGTAGAATGTTGCAATCCAACAAAGAATATCCTTAAATACGAATATATTCTGAAATTTGTTTCCACAAACTTTTGCAATACGATTTCCATATTCATTTACCTTTTCAAATTCATCAAACGAAGAGTTCTCTTCAAGGTACTCATTTCTATCGTTTGGTGTCTTTTTCCAATCATTAAGATGAAATGTTGCCATCACAGAATTTGCAACTGTTTGCTCGTATGTACCGTTCTTACGCATTGACTTTGAGTAAGAAACACAATTTTTGTAGAACTCGTTATTAGCAATGTTCTTAATTTTTCTTGCATATGTAGGAATCCATGTTAGAGCCTTCTGGTTTGAACCCATACTCTTGTTGCGGTTATAACGTCTTACAAGCTTGCTTATTTCCTGCATAGTGCAATTTTGATGAATTACAATACGAATCTGATAATCATCGAATTTCTTCTTAAGTTCATCTGGTAACTGTTCGAAAGTTTTATTTTTAATATCAAACTCCCGATTTTCCCAAAGAATACTACCATCTTTATCCTTGATAAGATGTCCTTCACTATCCCTCATTTTCGCTTGATACTGAATAACACTATTTTCAAATGATTTTGTTGTTTTCCAATTCATATGACGGAACTTATTTAAAGCTGTAGTTCTTTGAATACCATCAACAATATATTGTTGTGTTAAATCTCCACCAAGCTCCTCTTCGCCAAGAATAATAGGAGGAATGTAATCATCTGTAAGTACAGTAACAATAAGTTCATTTATTGCCGGATTGTCCCAACAAAACATTCTCTGTACATCCTGATTCTCCGATATATCTTCACTATTTACACTTTTTAAATATGAAGATAATGCGATTGCTTGTTCCCTTACTTTCTTTGCCATAATAAATTCCTCCCATTTTTACATTAATTCTCTAACGTTTTCATAAGCCTGAATAGCTGCTATATGATTACCATAATCTTTTTTAGAAATATGTAATAACTCTTGTATGTCTTTAGTTTCATAACCTTTTATCAAATATGATAAAATTTCTTTTTGAATATCTGATAGTTTGCTTAAATAATTTCGTATCTTAATATCACTTAAATCTTCATAAAATAATTCATCATACAGATTTTTAAATGTACCAGGTATCATTTCTTTTAAGTCTCCACCATCTTCCATTGGAGCATCTAGTGATATATTCTCAATTCTTTTAGGTCTTTTATGAATATCATCCTCATCCCGTAGGATCTTTCCATTTTTATCTCTTTCCAGATTACTTGATTTAAGAGTATATTTATTATCTCTTATCCATGTGCTTGTCTTTCGCATAATATTTCCAGTAAGAAAAGTCTTAAAAGAAGACTTTGAATGATCATATTGAACAACTGATTCTATAAGACAATCCGTTGCTACATCATATAAATCCTCGTATTCGCTTGTGCTAACTTTCCCTTCCCAAACCTTATGACATATTGGTTTTAACTTTTTCATGTCATCCTGCATGTATGTATTAATGATGTCCAACATTTTTTGATTGGATTTAATGATTAACATAGTTTCTTTTGTTATCATTTTATATGTCCCTTCTTATTTAATTCTCTATGTAAATACTCTCCAAAAGTCAATTCACCAACTTGTATATTTGTGTACTTTGTTTCACTAAAGCATTTGGGACATCGTGAAAATTTCTCATTCTTATCTTTCGAGAATGACATTACATTTTCCATTGGAGTGTTACAATTTCTACAAATAATCATTTTCATCACCTCGCTTAAAAATCGAACAGTTCATTCATAACTCTTGGTTCATATTTTCTTCCATCTAATCCGTTAATCATCTTTTGTAATTCATCACTTACCGATTCAGATATCTTCTTTCCAAGAATAACATTTAGAACATCTAACTCATTCTTAATACTTCTCCTTTTCACTCTCCTATCTTTTATCATTTTGTATGCCTTATAGCCTTGTGCTGCATTAAGGTTACAGAATTCTATGTAATGGTTTATGTCACAAAGCTCCTTATCAACTTCGCTTAACTGATTAATCAATTCTTCTTTTCTATGTAATGCTTCAGAAGCAAGTCCGTTTAATCCAGATATCTTATCCATCCAATATTGGATATTTTCTGCAACTGACACCGTTTCTGTATTCTCTTGCACTTCTGCATGTGTGATTTGTTTTACCAACTTTGGTGGCGTGTCGATTTTCTGAATATGAAAGACCGATTTCAATGCCTTTGGTAAATTATTTTGATACACAGAATTAGCTTCTTTATTTCCAAATACATCAGCAAGTGCTTCATTAGATGTTGGAACGTATTTATTATTTCTGTCACGCATAACCCAGCGAGTTCCATCAGTAATAACATATTGAGCCAATACATTCATCTCCCTTCTACTATTATTTTGTAATGGATCATATAGGACTCGAACCTATGACCGACCGGTTATGAGCCGGTTGCTCTGACCAACTGAGCTAATGATCCATAACCAATGCCAAGACTGACGGGTATTGACATTGGATACATCCGTAAGTGGACAAAGCTTTACAAGAATTAATGTGACCTGTAATCCACAACTAGCCGACCGCTAGGCTTGCCAACAAATTTTAAATCAAGAAACGAACTGTTGGCTATGTAACTCTTTAGTGAGTTATTCTCCATAAGAACTTACGCAGCTTACAGTCTGCGCTTACAGATTTTAAATCTGCGTTCTGAAACATACCGGGTGGAATGTTACATAGCAGGGCATACCAGATTCGAACTGGTGAATGCAGGAATCAAAATACTGTGCCTTACCGCTTGGCAAATGCCCTATAAGTTATTTTCCATATTAAATTGTAAAAAATGGATTTTTAAAGCAGAAATACTCGAACCACTTGACTTTCAAAGAAAATCTATGTATTATAATTTAACGTAGAACTTTTGTTCTGCCTTACGATAGCTTATGCTGTTGTATGTATTGGTTGGATAGAGTTGAGCATTTGGTGTTCCAGCACCGCTTAACTCTATCTTTTTTGTTTTACAAGAACAATATTAGAACGTATGTTTGTTTTTGTCAACTGTTTTTTCGAACGTGTGTTTGCCTTTTTGTTCTGTAAATATATTTATCACATTTTCAGTCCGATAAAATGGACATTTATTCTCTAAGTTTAAGCGGAAAATTTATATTGTGTATCATTAGTTCTTGAATTCCCTCCAAACATAATCTTCCGAAGATTTCATTGTCTTGATAATCAACTGTAGATGCATTATTTATCATATTCTTTCCTTCATCAATACTGATTTGTCTTGGTTTTGTATGAATAAATGTAAGTCCATTAAATGAATCTATCCAAATTTTTCCAGGTGCTTCATCAATAATCTTTTTTGCCATTTCTTTACTTACATACATTACGCAGTTACCTCCTCTAGTCTATATTCTGTTCCAAAAAATAAAGAATTAAAACAAACCTTATCAATTAACTTTTTCTCTTTTTCATCTGTAACAGTTCCTAATTTGTTAATTACTTCTTCTTTTGAAATAGTAATTAACTGTTCACCAAGTAGCATTGAATATTCTGTCAATCCATTTTTATCATCTGCATTAATACAACCGTGAACTGGCATATTCAATTTCTTTATTTTTGAAGTCAAAGGCATCACTGTGATTATCGTAGCGTGTTTTGTTCCAATCGGATTGCTAACAATTACATATGGACGTTCATTCGTCTGGACTGATCCACCTTCATATTTTACGTTTGCCTTGATTATATCATATCTTTGTAAATCCATATGTATCCTCCTCTCTTCTTTTGTATGTAATGGATTACCTTTGATATTTTGCATTATATACCCTTAACAATATATTGTCAATAGATATTCTTGAGATTATATTTATTTTTTTAACAATATATGCTAAAGTATATAATATCAAGGAGGTAAATCTATGAAATTAAATATAAAATCTCTAGTTGATCAAAAGGGTATGAATAGGAATCAACTTGCAAAAGAATTAAAAATTGGATATCAAGCAGCTTGTAATTTATATGATGGTAATGTACAACGTATATATTTTGAAACTTTACAAAACCTATGTGACGTTCTTGATTGTACCCCTAATGACATATTGATTTTAGATAATAAATGAGCATTTTTGACCATAATTCGTGCGTTTTAAACCAAAATACTACCTAATTCAACCGTTGAAATCGGTATTTCTTTTGGCTGATATTTTGGGTTTTCAATTAATCCAAATTCATTTCTATTAGCTATTTTAATGATATAATTGGGTTCAACGATATTGTTACTGAACCCAATTATTATACCTACACCGTAAGTCTTTTCGTATTTTTGCAGTGTCTCGATCATTTCTCTTGTTCTTATTACTTTCATTACATATTCTCCAAAACTTCTCTCATTCCTACTGCTCCATTCGCATAATTATTAACTGTTGTATTTACACTGCTATGTCCCAACTGCTGCTGAACAAATGCAAGATTTCCATTCTGATTCATTACACTGGCATAATAATGTCTCATCATATGTGGAGTAATACCATTCCCATAGTTCTCAAATATCTGTTTGATATTTCTTTCTGTTGTACGTGTACCGTTTTTATTTACAAAAACTGCTTCTTTGTCTACAATATTATTCAATGTATTTCTGTATTCTAACCACTCTCTTATAGCTTTTAAAGCAGATCCGCTAAGATATACCATTCTATTTTGCATTTCTCTGTACACACCTTTACCAAGAATTGTAATATAAGGCATTTCTTCATCTAAATGCAAATTAGATAAATCCAAACCAGCAAGTTCAGATTCTCTTATTCCAGTTCCTCTTAATACACGAAAGATAGCAATATTTCTATTTCTTACAGGAATATCCTTTTTCCACATTATTTTCTCTTCCATATCATTAAGTTGCTTTTCTGTTGGAAGTTTTTTAGTTAAATTGTTTCCAGATGGAATTCCTTTATATGTTACATCTTTGAAGAATTTATCTTTAATTTCAGTTCCCTTTACTCTACTCATATAATCCCAAAAGCTACTTATCATATGTTTTCTGGTTTCCAATGTTGTAGGCGACATTCCATTCTGCTCTTTTGTCTTTAAATATAACGTGATATCTTCTGCCATAAGATCGGTAAAATCCGATGGTTCGATGTCTGGAATATTTGTTTTATCAATAAGTTTTTCTTCAATAAACCAATTGAGTAAATCTACAATAACTCCAAGATAATTCAATGCACCTGCCTTACTCTCTATTTTAACAGTGAAATATTTTCTCATATATATAGGAAGATTTAACTCATCCAACTTCCTATTAAGCTTTTTAGCATTTTTGTTTTGAATCTCTATCTTATAACACATAACATCAACCTCACTTTCTACTTATTTATTCTCGTATTATAGTATTGATTTCTTATGTTTTTCGCCTTATCGTATGCACTTAATAAATCATCACACCATCTCACTTCTAAGTTCTTTGTCACTTGACCATTGCAACCTTTGTTAAAACATGACAAATCTTTTATATGACCTTTTTCTCTTGTGTGGCAGCCACGTTGTATGCCAGATCCAAGCTGATTTATTTTCATGCAATTCAAACAAATAAATTGACTACTGCGTTTTGGATTTCCATAATTCATATTCATCACCTCATTTTCTGCAATAAAAAAGAAGCAGTTAATTTCTGCTTCTATTGCTTATTTCTATATTTAATTCGCTTTCAATAAGAAAGCAATTTTTCATTTGCTTTATAGTTTCTCGATCATCTTCTTAATTCTGTTAATTTCTTCACTTGTATGAGGAGTGCCTCCTGCATTCATATCCACATACCACTGCAATACTTCTTTTTTTGTTTTTAGATTATTGATATTTACTTTAATCGAATTTCTCATTAAAGACATTTCATCTTCGTATTCGCTAATATACGAACCAAACGCAGATATTTCTCCGTTCATAAACCTTCGAATAGTGGTAATGCGCTGCAATCCATCCACGCAAACAAAATCATTATAATCTCCATCTTTTACAGAACCTTGCCAACTAGGACAATTAAAATATAGAATACGACCTGTTCTTCCTCCTCTCAAGAAAAACTCAATCCATGCTATTTGTTGTTCTTCTGTCCATACATGTCCCCGTTGAAAATCAGGATTAAGCTGCAAGTCATAACTTTTTATATGTTCGTCTATAAATTGTAATAAATACGCAAAATCAAAATCACATTGCCAAGAACCATCTCGTGTAAAAGATGGTATATCTGCAAATTTTGTTATTTTCTTCATTCAATCATCTCCATTCTGTTTACCAAGAAATCGTCATTTACAGTGGAATTTTACCACTTCTATAATCTTCTATTTTAGTAGTTCTTTGTGTTCCATCAGCGTTAAGCATTAATTCTTCAACTTCCTGCTTCATTATGCTGATTTCCGACAAATCGTACTGCTCAACTATTTTCTCTAATTCATCAGATAATCCAGTCATTTTTGACAAATCCTCAATAGCTCTTTCCATATGTTCATAAGCAAGATCCAAATTATTCCATACTGACTGCAAGTTATTTTGCGTTTTATTAATTCGGCTCATTTATACCACCTCTCCCAGTCTACCCATATAAAATTGACTCTAAATCATCAACAACAATTTCCATCTGTCTTTTTACTTCTTCTTCTTTAATTTCTGTAAGAGATATTTTATAATCTTTAATTTTCTCTTCAATTTAATCACAACACCATATAGGATTATTTCGTTTTCTATCCATTTATACCACCTCTTCCAGTCTTCCGAGTAAATCATTCTTTACTTCGATTAACGCATTAATTCTGCTTTGTAACTCATATTTATTATCTGAATGACCTATCCAAACTTCCCCCACTTGTGGATTTTTTGGTTCACATGATTGAGTATACGATGAATTAATAAGAATAAGTTCACTCTCACATCTCTTGATTTCTGTATCAAGCTCATCAATATATTCTCTTATTTTTTCTCTCATATCTGGTTGATTTTCATACTGATATAGCTTTTGTAGTGGTTCTTGCATTGCATGATTGGCTTCTACACTTGCTTCGCCATACATATATAATTGCTGTGCAGGTGAATTTGGTAAATTATAATTCACTTTCTGTACCAGCTTATCCATAATATCCTCCCTTTATATAATAAATTATTATGTATCTCAATATCCTTATTCCCACATATTTTATTCTATAAATAAACAAGCACTTATTTAACTAAATATTATTTCACATAAAATTACTATATTCTAATATCGTTTTATTGTTCTGCTTTATCTAAAATATAGCGACAAAATCTATAAAAATATACAGAAAGTCTTATATCATAAACTTCGGATATTGGTTTTTTATCTATTTTCTTTTGTCTCTTTTTTCGTTTTTTCTTATTTCGATCACATGCAACAAGTTCTTCTTTTCTGTATATGAGTCTTGCAAACCCCATATTAGCTAATTTACAAAATATGTTTTCCATTAATTGATAAGTAATATTAAATTTACATTGATGTATATAATATTCTTTAAATTTTTTCCAACTATTTATTTTTAAAAATGGATCATGTTTATCTAACCATTTTTTATAGTCAATTAGAAAACATATTTCTCTATACGATAAAGTATTTAATATATCTAGATATTCTTCAAATACACTGTTCTCAATACGTTCATCCATTAAATATCCATTTTTCATGAGATTGCCAAAAAATTTTACTTTATCGTTAGTTGCAAGTCTTCTTACTGCTTCCAATGTTTTATTAAAATTAACAATGAACTCTACATCATTTACCATTTCTGTTGTAATATTATTTGTATCTGAAAAAATTATATCTATCAGTTCTTGTTGCTTCTTTTCTTGAAATTCGTTTAATAAAACTTCTGTTGTAGAATCAATCATATCGCCTATGACTGGGATTGATTTTAACGATGATAGAAGAACTGATTGTACAATTGGATTGCCTTTTATATCTCTCAATTCGTTTACATTTTTCAAATCATTTTTGATGTCATCTATTTTATCCATAATATTTAATCTCCAAATACATTACATACTATTCCAAAATAAAGTTAAATTTACTTGGTATTTTTATATTATATAGCCTGTAAACCCATCGCAAGTAATATCTGTTAATTCTGGATTTATTTGTGCAAAGTTGATATTATCATCTATGCAAATATATAAATAATTTTCATCTACTGAAATGTGTTGTACTTCATATTTTCCATATGGAACTAACGGAAATTTAATATCATCAACTTTTCCATAAGCTAACTGAACAATTTCGTCTTTTTCTGTTGTTCCTTGAATATAAAAGCTTGTATTTCCACCTGTTATTGTTAATATATCGCTTACTGTCATTTTCATACACTACTATTCTCCTTTACATTCCATAGTAAACTTAGAGTTCATTTGCTTTTTTCAACTACATCACCAACTCTAACTCTGCAATTTCCGTTTTCAGTTTTTTCATACATAATAATGCGTTAATGGCATTGTCTTCATAATTTGATTGTTCTATGTTTTTCATATCAATTCTGAAATATTCTTGTTGATTTCCCAAATCTCTTTTCTTTGCAGCTAATCGCTGTTCCATAATATTCTTCCTTCTTGGCTCGAAATTTAGAGTTTGTTAGTTTTGTTATTTACAAACCACAAAAATACTTCTTCAATCTCATTTATAGTTTCTTCTATATTATTACATTCTCCGTTATTCAAATATGCAAGAGCTTCTGTTTGAGGCTCATCGTTATATATATCTACATCAGCAATTAAATTTTCAATAGGAACTCCATAATCTTCAATCATATTTTCAAGTTCTCTTTGTATATATTTTGCCCTAGTTTGAATATTTGCATATTGTCTAAGTTTTTCTTTTATTTTATATGGCATTCTTTTCATGATATATTCTCCTTTTCAATCCGTATGAAAACTTGGTTTCATTGACTTATTTTATATAGATACTTGGTTCACTCTTTATCAATAAACTAACTAAATTCCCAAATTTTTCATGAGCTGCATTAAGAATAAGTTCTTCCAAATCTCTTAATTCCCAATACTGTAAATTTTCTGCTAGATGATTTAATGTACAATCTGGTTTAAGTTTGCCAGATTTATATTTCCATTCATTTATATCATTGCACAAATTTAATAAACCATTTGCATCCATATGATCTATATAATATTTCACTTCATCTCTACTCATAATCAACCTCCAATTTTCCATTCGAAACTATTATTTACTTAGAATATATATTCTATATTATACAAATCAATCATCGTTCGTTTTTCAGTTACACCTCTAAAGAAATTAAAATCTGTAGAATCCATTAATAGAGCTGTTTTTGCGAACTGTTCCAAAATTTTATTACTACATTCTTCTAATCCATTATTACCATAACATTCTGCCTTCAATTCACACCATTTAATTCCAACATTTTGAGGAACTGAAATGTAATCTTTAAAAATTTTAGGAATAATAACTCTTTTTATTTCTGATGGTTTAACTCTTTTTGTAATATATTCTATATAATCATCTATATGTATATCCGTTTTATCAATTTTATTTTCCTTTGCTTCACATTCAACCTCCAACAATGCTGCACCATAATTAGGGAATGAGTTCTGTTTACCGATCGGGCTGAATAAATATACTACTGATGTATCATTATTTGCTCGTTTTCCTTTGTCCCAATTATTATTTCCGCATTCATCTATACTTAAAATTCCATTTTTAGTAATTGACTCTAAATCACAAATATCTACATTTTTGTACAATATCATTTTATCAACTCCGCTTTCCGTTTTACACAATATCATTTAATAACTCAATCACTTCATCAAGTTTCTCACTTGCCTCTTCCATACTATCAATAGCATCTTCAGAACACATTCCTCTATAACTGCTCTGTAATCCTTCTGGCATATTATCAAATATATCCTGTTCTTCATTAAGTATGGAAGATAACTCACTTGAAACTTTCTTCAAATCGGTTTGAATCAAATCAATTTGAGTTTTGAGTTGCCTTATCTTTTCTCTTCTCTGTTTATTCATTACCTATCACCCCATAATGCATGGACTACATCATAATCACTTGGCATACATGTACATGTCAAAGCTCCAAAATTCAACTTATTAAATTCTTCTTTTGTAATTTCAATTCCCATATCGCCATCAACAGTAGTATTGTAATCAAGCTTTCCTTGACATTCTGGACGAAAATACCATACTCTATAGAACTCTTTACCAGTCTTACTATTTTTACCACTAAACAAACAGGTAATTGTTCTGCCTGAACTAATTTCAGTTGTAACAGTTTTTCCGAAATATGGATTGTATTGACTATATACATTTTTCCCGTATTTCAAATTTTCCTGTTTATCATGTTCACTCATTTCGAATAACTGCTGTGTACCCCTTCCGTAAGAAGTATCATATACTTTACTACTGTTCACACCAACTGTAGAATACAACTTAACTCCGTTTCTATCAGTAGTCTCAATTCTCTTTACTCGTTCACCATTGATGTATTCGTTACACAATCTATCTGCATAATGAACATTTCCTTTTTCATCAACTGCACGAGTTGTCTTCTTCATATCATAATTATCATAAGCTGCCTTTGCAGCACTTCCTGCATAAATTCCTAAGAACGCTAATAGTCCTCCGAACATATTCATCAACCACCTTTCTCTTCTATATTATCTTCTCCACTTTTCCATTTCATCTACAGACTTCTTGTTTAAGTTATTATACATATCTTGTCTTTTACGTGATTCTTCTTTTTTATTAAAATAATAAGGAATACCAAATATAATAATAAATGCTATTAAATATGCCATAATAATTACCTCCGATTTTTCTTTATTATATCATTTATTGTGTCCTACTAAAAGGACTTTGAATTTACCTTTACTATCACTCAACAATATGGTTCATACCCATGTTCCATGCTGCCTTGTTTACGTTCAATGACATAACTCTCACCTTCGCCAATATATCTACTATTTCTGTAGATATAATTTGCATTTGCTCTAATCCAAGGATATTCTGGATCGTCTTTGTTCTCTTCCAGACATTTCTGCCAGATCTCCTCAAAATCTTTTCTACATTGACGTTTGCTCTTTCGCTCAGATACCACCAACTGATTACCTGCATAATAATATCCACCTTCTGCCGGTTCATATATTGGGTATTCTTCATAATGACTTATGTATCTCATAGTAAGCACCTACCTTTCACTTGAAATTTCCGATTCATTGGATTTAATTCCATCCAGTTTCTTTAATATCTTTTGTATCAGCAGTTTCTAAATAATACTTTTTAAGTTCATTTGCATTATCAACTACACCAAGTTCAATATAATCTCCAATATAAGTAGTATAGTAAAGTAATGCAGTCGATTCATCCACAACATCTACTGAAAAACATGATGGAGTATATTCTTCACCATCTTTCTCTTTCATTTTGTCCACCAGTTCTTTTGGAAAATTAATTCCTGGATTTATAGCATCTCCCCTTAGACATACTCTTCCAATTCCATCACACGGGCAAAAACATTCATCAAATAATTCTTTTGCAATAATCATAGTGTCTCCTCACTTTCTAAATAAATCATCGTTTCATTCTATTCAACAGGACATTCAAAACAACAAATGTTAGCCTCTTCATAAGTTAATGTAAAAATCATATCCCTTTCTCCGTCTGTATTTTTTAATACGATACAGTCTTCTTTTACATCAATGATTTTGCAGGTTTCCCCATCCATGCATACTAAGCCGCTTGTGGTGTACAAATCGTAATATACAACATCTCCGTTTTCATTATTTTCTGTATTAATCCATCCACATTCAGCACCAAAATTGTTTTCGTATAATATTTTAATGCTTACAGTTACTTCTTCGCCTGTTATATATCCAATCTTGCAGTTACAAATTTCGCTATAATCAAAACAAGCCCCTGTGTATGATTCAAAGAAGTTATCACATAATCTTTTGATTCTTACATTATGATGTTCTCCCTTATAATCAAAATCAACACGCATATTTTCTAAAAATTCATTATTTCCGTCTGTTAATATTTTTCTTAAATACATAATAATTCCTCCATTCTTCCAATGAAACTCTTGTTTCCTTGCCTAATTTCTTTCATATTTATAATAGCTTCCGAACCATACAAGTTTTGGATTCATAATCGTACCAACATTTTCTTTAACCTGACCACTATCGTTAAATCCTTTCTCGGTCATTTGTTCTGCATGTTTATTCCGTTCCTCTTCCGAATCATAATGGTATTGTTCTATCACTTCTGTATAAGAAGTATGAACTCCATTTTCATATGAATGTTTTTTAATGGTACTTTCTTTAATTATCTTCATATTTCATCACTCCTTTACTTCTACATTTAATGTAATCTCATACTGTTCACCTTCAACCAACCGTTCATTTAACACTTCTGTTTCTAAGGGATAATTCATATCATCAATAGAAACTCCATTCTTATCCACAAAATCATAAACTCCGTCTGTCTTATTCCAAAAATCTCTTAATGTTTTTGCCATAATTCATCACTCCATTTCATAGTTTGCATTCTCTATATTCTTTTTCAGTTAATAGTCCTTCATCGCACATATCTTCAAGCGTTCTATATACAGCGTTTGCTCTCCAACTTGCATATGAAAAACCATCAAACCCTCCGATAAGTGCATCTCTGTTTTCTTCACTTTGTTTTTCTAATTTTTCTGCTAATATGGAATTACGAAAGAAATATGCTTTATACATAGCTGCTTTAATTCTAAGATTCTCAACTTCATATTCCTGAGAAACTAATTTCTCTTGAGCTTCTAATAACTGTAACCCCATATTCCCTAATGGGCTTCTTTCAATTCTGTTTCCAAAATAAGTATAATTCATAAATCACCACTCCTTAATCTACCTGAATAATCAATCTGATCTGCTTTCCACCTATACAATCAATAACAATTCCGCTATCTATTGTGATATATTCTTCCGGATAACGACCAACTCTTTTAATTTCAGGTGCATTGCCAGTTTTCATTTTGTCATTGAAGAAATCAAACAATTCGTTCTCAACAGATTGTCTTGTGATTTCCATTACAACTTTGAATCCGTCATGACAAAATCCTGTCTCATCTGATAGCCAATCTGAGATCTCTTCAAGTGCGTATTCTCTATCTTTCTTGTACAGTTCTTCCAATTCATTTGGAATAATCATTTCCGTTGGAAGTTTATTGAATATATCCTTGTTTCCATCTGTGTCCCATTTAATATTTATTGCTTTTAACATAATCATCAACCGTCCTTTCTAATTTACTGGAATAACATATTTTTTACCCGTTGCGTTACACTTTGGACATGTTTCAATTCCATTTATATAATTTTCTGCTAACCATGCTGCGCCGCATTTTTTACATCTCATCTTCGTTGACCAACCACCATTCTTTTCGCTATCAATAGTTCCATAATCAACAAAGCCTACGATTGCATCACAATCAATTACTCTAATTTCCATCGAATCAACTCCTTATGAAATTGCTAATTACTGTGCTTCTACTTTATCCAATCCAAATAATACATTAGGATAAGTTTCCTTTATTTCTTCAAAAGTCTCAAAACAATCTGCGTATCTATCAGTTCCATCTTCTGTACTTAATACAAGAAAGCTTCTATCTCCATCATTCCATAAGATTTTTGCATCATGTTCTGAAATAATATCAAACCATTTTGAAAAATATTCTTCTGTAAACATTCTTATCACTCCAATCTTTAACTTATCAGTTTCCCTAATTCTGACATCCGATCATGTTTAAATCCAATAACTACAAGTACCTGATTGATACCTTCTGCATATCCTCTGTGATTCCATGCCTTAGTTTCTAAAATATGCCTTTCTGTTGTATCATAACTATTTCCAGCTTTATAAAATTCTTCATTTGCGGTTTCTGCATTTCTGATCGCTTCATCCAATAATTTTTCACATTTCATATATTCTTGTTTTGTCATTCTATTCACCTCTCAAGCTTAACAATATTCCATATTTCCATACCAAAACCACCGCATACCATCATAGCTTGCATATATATCATTTCCTTTATTTTTGAAATATTTTGGATAATCATTGTTTTTCATTTCTATCACTCCAATCTACTTAAATAATGTATGCTTACCATCTGCATCACGCTTCCATTCATAGCCAATAAATTCAAGAGCCTTTAATGCTCCCATATAATAACTCATGTCCTGTGGTCTTGTATCTTTCATATTTGCAATCATCCACCGTTCATCTAACCATTCTTCCGTTTGCTGCTTAATTACTTTTGGTGTTCTCTTCATTTTCATCACTCAACCTCGTTTCCTATAACACTCTTAATAAATTCTTGTTCACCCATCGTTTAGCACCTTGTAACGAACCTGATACATACAAATAATCATATCCGCTTGTCTTATTTGTAATTCCATATGCATATTCGCCAATTTTATCAATCCATACAAATTGACCATCTTTAGTTAATTTACAAGCCCATTGCGTAGGTTCTCCATTGTTGTTATCACAATCATGTACTATATTCCATTTCATAATCGATCATACCTCCTCAATCTCAATACAGAAATCATCAGGATCATATTCGCTGCCTTCAATATCCCAATCTCTCATATATTCTTCTTTTGCATCATTGGCTTCTTCTTCAGCTTCACCATAGGAATCAAATAATCCCCACTCAAAATCGGAGCTATCTCTTAACTGACCACCATCATAACTGATAATATATTTAAACATCTTAATCACTCTCCTTTACAATTTTTCAAATAATCAGCTTTCTTTTTTCTATATTCTGCTTCAATTTTATCTAGTCTTTTCTGTTCTTCATCGCACTCTTCTTGTGATTCAAAAACATCATAATAATGTGTATCTCCATCCCAACGAAGTTGCACGATTTTATCTTTCTCTTCGTCTGTTAATTGATATACTCTGTACATTTTCATCACTCTCCCTTCAAATTAGGACACAAACCAAGTCCACCATCAATCTCAGGTAATCTTCTATATGCATCTCTGTGAATGCAATCTTCCTTGTCACATTCGCTGCAACAGCATTTCTTGTATTCCTCATAACTCATTTTATAATTTGTCTCTGCAAACCTTTCTCTTGTCATCATAATTCCTACACCTCCATTTCAATTCCAAATTCATCGTATAAAAGTTTCTCAAATTCAGGATCTCTCTTTACATATTCTCTTAAAAATAAATCAGGCTCGCATGGTGCAAGTCTGAAATGTAAATCTTCTCTTATGTCATCATTCATATAAGTTGCAATTGTGTCCATAAGCTCCTGTGTAATATTAAATTTCCGTCCATATCTCAGCATAATTATTTACCTCACTTTTCTTTTCAAGAAACAGTTCTTTCAACTGGGTTTAAATTTCTACAAATGCACAATATTGTTTATTATCATTCATATATCTTTTTAAATCCTTTTCTGTTCCATTTCCTGCTTTAAATGCATTTTTAATTCTTTCTTTTGTCCATTCCATAAAATATCCATCTTTAATCGCTTTTTCTCTTGATTCTTTTGTATCTCCACCATATACTTCATTTAATATTTTCTTGCTTATTTCACATATCATTATCAATCACCTCATTTTAATCTTCATAAAAACTACGTTTCGCTTGCATTAATTCACCATATCTCGCTTCTGATAATATCTGCCACCTACTTAAGCTATGATCCGATCTCACATTCTTTGTGAATTTTCTAACGTCATCCCAAAATGTTTCCATATTATGCAATGTATTCAATTTCTTAATTTTTGCATAATCTGCATTTTCCATAACATAAGTTTCTATCATATCAATCAACCTCACTTTCATAAGCACTAATATCAATTCTACTCAACTTAAAATTCAAATTCTTGCTCCAATTTAACTCACCTGATTTCACAGGCAAATCATTATCACTATAATAACCATATATATTTGCTTTATATACATTCCATCTTGCACCATCTACATGTAGCACCGAATAAATCAGCTTGTCATTTTTATAGAAGTCATAGCAGCTACAATCAATATCAAGATAATATTTATATCCGTTTTCATCCTCTGTGTTGATTGCAAAGTCTTCTCTGTTCATCCGTGATATTCTTGATTTACCTATCAGTTCTGCCTTGATTGCATCTGGAATATCTTCGATCCTGTCTAACAAGCTTGAATCAATAAACACAGACTTCTTTTCTTTCCGTTCATACAAGTTCGGAAACTTCTTTCTAAACCGTGCTGCTGTTCCGCAAATATATTCATATCCGTTCATTTCATATTCTCCTTTCCAATAAATAAGACAGACACATATGTTTGCGTCTGCCTTATTATTCTCTGTATTACTGTTCGTGATTTTCCTTTGGTGTAATAAGCTTTGTGATCTTCTCTCTGAAAAATTCACAATATCCGTTAATACTTCCGTCATTGTAAACCCAGAACCAATCCTCATCATAATTCCAGAAAATCATTACTTCATGACCTGCTGTAACACTGTCAAATACGTACTTGTTTCTCGTTCCATCTTTTGATGTGAAGCATTCCTTTACACTATCTTCACTTGCTCCATTTTTTCTCATTTTTAGATATAAATATCTTCTAAGATTTTCTAAATCCCTTTCTGTCTGTACATCAAAGATTTCAACCATATCATCATATGACAAACCATCATTGATATCATTCTGAGAAACACAATCTTTTTCTGTTAATCTCTTTAATTCTTTGCTGATTGCAAACAGTGCTGATTCCTCATATTTCTTACACTCTTCTTCGCTTCTAAATATAGTTCCATCCTCTGCAATGTACTCTGTTCTTACAAGTTTCTCGATTGTTTCTGTTTTTCTAATTTCGTTTACTTTCATAGTTTTTAATCTCCTTTTTCTGTATTACTGTTCGTTATCTTCAAAATCAATATCACCAATCCCAAAATTATCAGAATATGGGATATATTCTGCATTAGTAGCAACAGGAATTTCATCAATGTGTTCCTGTGCATATTCACAAGCGATTTCCAACTGCTCTTCTTCCGTTTTACCTTCTAATAATTCTACAGGAATATCAATACCTGTATCTCCAACAAATATATAAGCCATGCTAATGTGTAATCTTTTTGTTTTCTTTGTATCTGCCATAATTATCACCTTTTACCTTTCTTAAATTTCACTATAAATTACAATTTCCTTTGCCATTTTAGTTCTGAAATACAATGTCTGATATTTCTTTTATTAATCTTTCAGCATCATTAACTCGCCTTGCTAAAACATCATCTGTACAAAAATCCCATTGCTCATCTTCATTTACCTTTTTTATTATCTGTAACGACTGAGATAATAACGTGTTAATGCTTCCTAATGCTTTTAATGTATTATCTTTATCAATAATATGTTTTGCCATATAACCACACTCCTATCTGCTCCATTGACCAACTTTATTTCCGTTTATATCAATGCAACTACCACTTGTTACTCCGTCTTCTAACTTAGCACAAATGCCTTCAAGTATACGTTTTAACTCAACAGCTTCCCAATATTTGCTTTCGTTTCCGTCATAAGGATCACCAAACGCTGCATTACCTGTTTCAATTTCAATTTTCAACATAATTCTTTACCTCCTATACCCATGCTGGCTTTACTTTAGTTTCTGGTAAACTTTCCAACCACTCAATTATATCCTGTGGTACTTCTTCCATCTTCCAAGCAGTTCCATATTTATAACCGCACACTGGACATTCTCTACCAATAAAACCGAGTTTGTGATCTTTATAAGAAATCCAACCTCTTGTCTTATATTCTGTATTTGAACGTCCTAAACAATCTTTCTCTTTTAATTCATATGCGTTTTTATATAAATTTCCATATTTTTCAAAGATATCTTCATCATTATAAACATCAATAGAATATTCCATATTTGCATATACGGTTTCTTCTTTTGTCGGATAAAAAGTTTCTCCATTTTTTAAACACTCCACCGCTCTTTTCTTTGCGTTGTCTTTTTTCTGACACGCTTCTTTCGTCAAAGTCCATTTCTCAATTTTAACTTTATCCTGAGTGTGCTCTGCCCATCCAAGTTCTTTCATGTGTTCACAATAAGGACGCATATCATTCAAATGCCATCTATTCCAAATATCACATAATTTGTTAAGCATTTCCGTTGTCCACTCATCTGTTGGTGAACCATTTCTGATTTCATCAACACACTGACCAGCAGAGCCAAGGCAATCTCCGTTTGATAATGGCGCAACTACACCACTCATGCTTAATTTTGAATCTTTATATTCAATTCTCACAAATGCATTTCTATCTACTTCGTTTCCTGTTCTTGTGTAAACCTTACATTTACATGGATTAATGATTTTATACATAATTACGCCTCCTTAATTTCTTTCAACATACTGTCGATACACAACATTAAATTTTCTTCCATATTTTCTTTAACCATTTCCAGATGTTCGTTTACCTGTTTTCTGATTTCTTTTTCTGTTACATTATGACCGTAATTTGCAATCACTTCGTCCATAATTTGCCTATATGTAAAACCTAAAAGTAAGTCCTCATTTTCATGTATTGGCAAATTGTAAGTAAACTCTTTTCCATTCCGTGAATCCGTTTCAGGATCATATAACCATTTACTCATAATTCGTTTCCTCCTTAATTTATGCAATCTCTAAACTGTTCCACCATGCTTTGCCTCCACCTTCAATTCCATAGAAACCAATAAAAGCATTGATATGTCTCATTGTCGTTGCTGAATACCCATTCCACAATCTCTGAAAAACTCCATTATGTATTCTGCAAACGACTGTATTGTAGCTTGTCAGCTCAATGTCTCCATTGTCTAACTCTGTTACTTTCGCTTTTCCGTAAAATGATTTTCGTATATCATTTACTACAGGTAAATCAAATTGTTTCATGTTCATTCCTCGCTTTCTTGTAATAAAATAGGCAGCTAGGTATTTATTCTCCTAACTGCCTTGCGGTTACTATAAATTTATTGCATTTCCATTCTCATCATATTCAATCGGTGCAACGTGAACTGCATAACCGATTCCTTTTTCTTTGTCGTAAATTTCCATTGTACCACCTGCACAAAATTCAAATGAGAATCGCTTATCATCCGTTTCAAGTAATTTAATCAAATGATCCGTGAGTTCATTTAAGTTCCGTGCATCTTCTTTTGACTTTTCAATACTTGTCATTTCTCTTCACTCCTTCCTAAGAAATCTTAGTTTATTTGCCTGTTGCATCGTGATAATCTTCTTCTTCTACTTCGTCAATATAATCAACATACTTTTCATCTCCATCTTCCTCAAACAGATGGTTATTAATGGCATATTGTAACACTTCATCTTCACTACTTGCATTTGTCTTAACAAATATAGAATAACCTGCTCCTTCTTTTGTTCCATCATAATTTACGTGAATATCATAATATCTCATAATATCTACCATCCTTTCTAATGAAATGCGAATTTCTTATTACAAATCATAATCGTAATCTTCATAATCACAATTATCTTCTGCACAAAATTCAACCGAAATTCCTGCCCCAAAATTTGCAATCAAAAGCCCTCCACATTGTGGACACCGATTATTGCACTCTCTAATATCTTCTACAAATTCTTCATCTTTCCCAAGTTTAATATCTTTTCTTGCTTTCATTTCTCTTACCTCCAATTCATAAGCAACACACATTTTAATTTCAAATACTCATTGTTCCATCCCAATAATCATTTAAACCTTCAAAATAATCTTCGTTTGGCTGTTCCTGATGAACAAATCCCTGTTCGCACTGTTCTTCATAAGCTGCTTTTTGTGTCTCTTTATAAATAATTTCATCAATTCTATTCATTTTCTCTCACCTTCAATCCAAGGAAACACGCATTTATTATGCTTCTTTAAACTCCTCTTTTGGGTCAACAAACTCAATCTTCTGAACCCAAATTGTACACCCATATTCCTCTTTCAGATGTTTGTATGCAAGTTTTGCACTCTCTTTATTATCTACAGTGCGAAGATGCTCTAAACTTCCGTCTGTGTTATAACAACCCAATCTGTATTTCATGATTCTATCCTCCTTCTTATGAAATATCTGTTTACTCTGCTATTACATTCATCGAGATAATAAAATCCACATCTTCCTGCTCATTATCTTTTAGGAACAATTAAATTTCCTGTCAATGTAACTTCGATTCCATTTTCACACTTTCTAAGACTTCCTTTTTCAACCTCAAAATCATTATATTTAAGAGAAATACTATCTCTCCCATTATATTCAGCTACAATTTTTCCATCCAACCATACATAAACGTTTTCATTTTCGCTTATATATGATAATAAATCACTTAATCGCATGAACTATACCTCTTCGCATTCTTTTACCTTTTTAAACTTTCTTCATCTACAATGCAATAACAACCAATCGCATTTCCAACTCTGTCATTATCAATTCCAAGCGATGTAATAATTTCATTGAATGTGCCTTCGCTATAATCTTCTCTGTAGATTTCAAGGTATTTCTGACCTTTGGTTACATAGTTCTCTTCTGTTCTACTTCTAAAACAATCTAAAGCATTTTGCAAGCAATCAGCTTTTCGCTTTGCGTCATTCCAATAAGTAAAATATGTTCCACTTGACCACTGCTGATCTTCAGGCTGCGTTGGATCATAGCCACTTGCAACCGCATACTGTGTATCACTTTCGCTTTGCAGTAATGCATGGTCATCTTTCCGTAAAATCTCTATCCATTTCATATTTCTCACCTCCTATTCAATCACTTCTACTTCTTCGCTTGATCCAATAAGCATTAAATCTTTCATTGGACAATTTTTGTTTAAACAATCTGCCTCAAATATGAATCCATCATTTGATGTACAGATCCATTCTTCTTTCATATGCTTAAATTTTGTTCCCACTTTAATATTTCTTGTCTGCATAATTTATACCTCCTGCAACTTATTCTCTTTTATAAGTCTTTCACGAACCATTCTGTTTAAGTCCTTATTCACGGTGATAATTTTATGAGAAGTTCGATTCATGTAAATAAAATGACTTCCCTTGCACCGTGCAAATCTGTATCCATTTCTATACAAAATGGGTTCAAATTCTCTCAACTGTTTTGTCTTTCTATATGTCATAATTCATCTATCCTTTCCTTATTATTATGTGACCGTGTAGCCGTTATCTCAGCTTCGTATTCATATGTTATATGTATTGGTTTGTTTTTTGATATTTTCTGTTACCGATGTTTCATTTTTCATCACTCGCTTTCTAATTGTTTATTCTCTGTTACATTGCTTTTGACTTTAATGTTTTCTTTGCAGTTTTGCGTTTCTTCTCTGTGAATGGACTTTCCATTTCATATCTAATAATTTCAGACAGATAATCAAATACTGCACACTGCTCCAAGTTCATAATATTTTCAACAAAAAACTCTGTGCCAATGCATTTCTCTTTTAAGATATTCTCCATTTGCTCTGTTCTGCCTTCATAATACGCATATAGTGAATGCATCACTCTGATATACTTTGCAGTATATGCTTTCCCATTATATGTATCTGCATATCCGTTCCACTGTAAATCAGTAATTAGAGTAATGATTTTATCAAGCAATTCCGTTCCATTCTTACGAATTGACTTGATTCCGTCTTTAATTGGTGTAAAGATACCTACCTGGTTTTCAATTGGATCTCCCTTTACAGCTACATTATGATTATTACAAACTTCTTTTAACTGAATATAATTTTCGTCTCCATACTCGATTGCAGCTCTGTAATAGTCAACCTGTGACATTTTACGTCTATCAACGCCCTGACCAAGAAATAGCTTAATTGCTTCTTTTTCAGAACATTCAATAATTTCACATATAACTGCTTCAATTTTGCCTTTAAATGCCCCATAAATTCGATGCATACCATCTACACACCAAAGTTTTCCATTAAGATATAACAGCTTCGGTACTTCCCATTTATATTTGTTGTACTTTGTTCCGATTTCCGTTGCTGCAACCACATCACACATTCTCTGCCATGATGGAATATGTATATGTAAAGGATTGATATTGACAAGTATCTTGTCGCCAAACCGTGAATTTACTTTTGCATTTTCAACAATCTGCTTAATTGTGATTGTTTCAACCTTATCTGTAAATTCTTCTGCATTCCGTGCTTCCTGCATTTCTCTTTCAATTACTGATGGTTCTACTTTTCTTGAATAACACATAACTTTTACCTTTTTAACCTTTCTTGTTTTAATTTTTTACATAAAAATAACGGCTTGCTTTCGCTTGCCGTTTAGTTACTAAACTTCTTCAAATACACCAGATTTAACCATATCTGTTTTCCAACATTCAAAATCGGGATATTCTGTTTTGTCTGCTAAGTCTCTATAAACTTCATGCATCTGATTTTCTGTGAATGTTTTGCCTTTTAGTGGTTCTTCATAAGTGATATATTTCATTTTGTTTCACTTCCCTTTCTGAATATATTCATTTGCATCTTTACAACTCTGCATTCCGTGGCAACAAATCCTGTCACCGCAATTCACACAAATGTTGCATTTTATTTCCCTTACCTGTTTTTCAGTCATACTTCCTCCCTCTCTAACATATATTCATAATATTCAGTTTCGCTTGTGAAAAGCATATATTTACCTTTTACAAGCCCTCTGTAACCTTCTGGTGTGTTATATCCTTCCATGTTTTACCTCCTTGATTTTATCTAAAGCAATGCAGATAAGATTTCCGCAAAGCTCTTGTGGTTTTTGTTTTGTCTTTGTTTTCTCTTTGACGCAAGTTCCTCTGCATATTTCATGTTTGAATATGCGATTTCAGCTTCTGGGCGAGTGTCTATGATTTCAACTCCGTTGTAAGCACGGAACATAATTGCTTTTTGCATTTACTCTGCCTCCCTTGCCGTGTGCAAAATCCGTGTGATCTCATTTTCTGTTGTTGCTACTTTGATTTTTTCAATGACCTCTTTGCTGTAACATAATTCTTTTGCAATACGAATTGCATCATACCTTGCCTTTTTCATTTACTTATTCTCCTTTTTTGCACACAAAAAAAGACAACCTACAATTTGTAAGTTGCCTTTAATAATTTGATATGCTATTATAATAACGTCTCTCATTCCTCCTCCCCTCTTTATGGTCGAATGATCGGACGTGAGCTGTCAGAAATGGCGGCTCTTTTTAATTCTGATAATATCCGATGATTTCATAGTCATCATCGTCAATCTGATTGTATACCGGTAAATATCTTGCATTTTCCGTATGATAAGCTTCACCGTTCCATTCATTCTGAAGAAGTATGTCTCCGTTTTCAAGAAATATAGGTGGAAACTGTGACAAAATATAAGTAGGTTTATCCGGGAATTTCTCTTCAAACTCTTTCCGTGAGAGTTCGGATAATACATCCGTTTCGAGTTTCCTTGTTGGTGCATCGTCTAGTAAGTGTACATATCTTGCACCATTTTCTGTTTCCAATAATGTTATTTTCATGCTGATTCCTCCATTAATAAAGCAAAGCCAACTGTCTTGCCAACATAGCTTTACTCATGTTATGTGTTTTGATCCCATTTTTAGTTTTAATTTCTGCCCGAACTGAATAAATCCGTGACGGTGATTTTGCCTTTGCGACTTCATAATCACAATAGGCATTGTGGATTTGTTTTGCTTTTTCTGACATGGTTTTGTCCTCCTTAATTTTGGGTATAAAAATAGCACCTAACAGATTTTAATTTCCGTTAGATGCTTAAATTACTGCAATATGTCTTTTCTGTAACTTTCCACTTGTAATTCTTTTTCCTGTTCGTGTTTTCAGAACATACATCTTTTTACCTAAATAACTTGCATCAATTAGCCTGTCTCCGTTATTAAAATAATATGTTCTGCCTTGCGTTCTAATGACTTTTAATCCATTTTTCAAATAGTCATTATAATTATCTACATCTGCCTTGCTTGCGAATAAGATTCTTCTGTTTTTGTCTACTACTTCATACATAGTTACATTCTCCTTTATTTTGTTGAAATAAAATAGCACCCGGAAATTGGGTGCTTTTGGGTGCGTTGGTTATATTTGACGCATTATTTACCTTGTAATTGCTTTTTCTTTGCTTCAAGTTCTGCTATTTGTTGCTCGATTGAGGCAATTTCAGCATTTGCCTTGTTATATTCTGCATCAGGTATCCATTCCATAATTTCTGAAGGTTGGACTTGGAGATATTCGCAGACTTTATTTATAATGTCCGTATTCATTGGTTTGTTTTTTGAAAATTTAGCTGGCATATTTACAGAAATTCCAGCATCGCACAATGATTTCCATTGCATATTTCTATCTTTCAATATTTTTTCTAATTTTTTATATACAATCATATTATTTTACCTCCATTAGATACACCTCCATTCTATCACATAACTGTGTGATTCACAAGTAATTTGTGATAATGCACACTATAAAAGAGCAGACCTTTTACGTTGATCTGCTCCTCTAACTATGCATTATTCTTTTATCGTGTCAAGTTCCGTTACATTTACACCCAAAGCGGATAAAATGACTTTTAAATCTCTGTAACGTGTTTTCATGGATTTATATAATGCGCTTTCTTTTTCTGCCATTTCCATCCATTCCTGTAAGCGTGAAAATTCTTCTACGCAAATTTTAATTGTTTCCTGATTATTCATCTCTTCCATCCTTCCACCGCCTTCCTAGTTATAGTATAGCGGATTTATTGCGTGTTTACAAGTTTCTTATTTGATGTACATATCGCAGAATACAGCCATAAAAAGTTTGTTAAATGCAGCCTTATTGATTGAAGTGTGCATAACTCCATCATTGACAATCTTCTTTGATGTAGCATATTTTGCACCGAACATATCAGACATGTTTTCAGCAAGTTTACTGATTTGAGCCTGTGAACAATTTTCAATACCAAGATTTACAAGGAACTGCTTGATGGCTTCTAAGAAGTCACCACGCTTATGTTCGTCAATCTTTTTCACATAGGCAGAGTGCATATTGTCCGGTACAAATTTATAAGTTTCTTTCATGTTTTTATTCAATGGTTCAATAATGGCATTGTGTGCAGTTTCAGCCTTGCGGATAGCATTGTCAACTTCAATGCGTGGGAATTTTGCAGCCACTTCTTCCACAGATAACCCATTGTTGAGATCGTTCTGACGGTTCGCAAGAATATTTTCAAGTTGAGCCTTGAGTGGTTTCATCTCTGCTTTATACCGTAAATCCTCTGTAGCGATTGCAAGGGCAGAATCCTTGAATGTGTTTAACTGTGCAGTTGCTTCCTTACTCATTTTTGAGAAATTAATCTGATTTTTAGCCATAATGTACTCCTTCTCTACGCCTTTAGTTGGGAGTGATTGCGTAGTTCCCATTATTTTTATTTGTTGGAATCCTCTGCTTTTAGCCGACTTGGAACGGACTTTGAGCGTAAAACTCAAAGGTAGCATTATTCCAGACCTCCTAACCTTCCTAGCTATGCCCTTTAGCCGTTTTCTCACAATCTCCTAGTGGTTTTACTACTGCTTTATAATGACACTACATGTAGTTGTTCACGCTTGAACCAACAAGCGTACTTCTAGCGTTGTGGTATAGATACAGTCCTATATTCATTTATCAATGTACTTTCTACAAGTGCGCAGTGTGTAATACACCACTTCCTAGTTAAAGGTGTTATGTAGATTAAAATTGTTGTGGAATTTGTGCATGAAATATGCTAGAATATGTAATGCGTAAAGGTTAGTATTTTCATGCTATCCACTATGTAAGGGTGTAAGGTGTGCTAGACTTTGCACCCTATTTTCAAGTCGTTGTTTCTTGATTTGCTTAAAGTGTATCACATTTTTGTGTGATTGTCAACAAAAACTTTTGAATTGGCAACTATGTGAGTTTGCAGTGCCTTAACACTTTGTTGTGTGGTTCTTTGTTTTGTTGAGATTATATTATCACACGTATGTGTGTTTGTCAAGGACTTTTTTGAAAACTTTTAAAAATGTTTTTATGTGTTGATATGTCCTATTGACATTATCTATACTATCACATGATAATGTGATTGTCAATAATAATTTCCAAAAATTACGATAAAATTATAATACAAACATATGTTCGAATATGTTCTGCTCAGATGGATCAGATCTAATTTTATCGAACATTTGTTCTATCTGAAAAGAATGGACAATATATATCTATTAACCATCGTTTTTATATGATGGGGGTACTTAAAACTAAAATGATAGTCACATTTTGGCAGCATCTGCATAGCTGGTTATTCCACACACTAACTCAAAAATGTAACCTTATTTCCAACCTCAAAATTCCCAACAAAATCAAGCAAAATACAAAATTTCATCCTTCAAACCACTTATCGTACCCCATATCGTCAATCTACTTATTTTACAAGCCTTTTATCCACTTCAACCCCTAATTTTTAAAACCCCATCACACTAAAATCACACCATCAATCTCAAAATCTTCCTTATATATAAGCATTTTCACCGATAACCAGTTTTCATGAAAAATTATCCAATAATCGTGATATAAATTCTCAGACCAAATTTAATTCAAAATTTAATTCAAAAAATAAAAACTCTCATATTTAATTTCTTACATCATAACTAAGTACTCACCAAACTAATTTCAATACCTAATCTTTAGACTAAATCGCACGAAATCGACTCAAATTTCAATCAAAACCACTTCAATGATAAATTCATACCTAACAATCTAAAATCGAAAATCACACTCATTTTCTTTAATTTAACACCATACATAGGGTGGGTACGTAAAAACCACATAATAAATCCCTCTCATATCCCATTACTACCAATAAAAGGATACGCAAAAATAAAATTCCAAACAGAGAATATATAAGCACAAACATAGAAAGGAATAAAAAAACAAAATGAACAAATATGAAATAGAGATACCAAAATATCTTAAACAGAGAGAAAGCAATATATCCAAAGCCAATAAAAAATCAAAGCACAAACATCATTATGAAGAATGTTTAATCCAATATAAATGGAATTTTAAAAGTAATGCATTTACTCAAGAAGAAAAAGAACGTATTCATACATCATTATGCAGTTACTGTACTATCTGTGGAAAAATTGGAGGAATAATTAAAAATAGTAAATATCAGGAAGAGATCGAAACATTGCAGAAACAAAGACAAATAGGTAGTAATTTTTGGATAAGTATATCAGGTAAAGAAATTTATAAAATGTATCATGATAGGCTACCAGTATTTTTTGTAGATAATATCTTCACAGGAAAGTATGTTGATTTGGAACAGAATAATAATCCATATGGAGAATAATCGTATAGGTACGTCATATATGTACCCAAATGAAACCATCAATCCAAAACACCATGTAGCTAAATCAACCAATAACAATCAATTAATTTTTTACGGAGTAAATGGGCGTTAGACCATTTACGAAGTTATTATACTTTTTTATATATTTATGCTTTTTTATATAATTAATTATGCTTTTATACTATATACCTACTTTTTGGGAAAATTTTCACACAGAATTAAGTACCCATTTGGGAAAATTTTCACACAAACTTAATAGGTAGTGTTAAATCTTTGGGAAAATTTACACACAAATTTTTTAACGAAAGGAGTGATTAAAATCGACAATTATATTTATCTATCTGAAAAAGATAAAAAAATAACCTCTGTCGGATTTTCAAAAAAGGAAATCAAAAATCATAAAGGTATTTCAGGTTTGAAATATTATCTTATCATATTATATCTAAGGAAGCATGTACAAACATTTGGGCAAATTGCTCTCACACTCAATGATTTGCTACAAGAAATTGGTTATTCAACGAAAACAAATAATAAATCCATATATTCTGATTTTCGAGAAATTATTAAAACAGAACTTATAAACAAAGGTTATGCAAGCTGTAATACAGACATTTTTGTAGTTAAACCAAATGATTTATTTTATCTTCAATTATCTTATGAACGTAATGTTTTTTTTACAGAGGACAGTTTTGTACAGATTACTATTTCTGAATATGAAAAAATCTGTTCTCTCTCATCTAAAATTAATAAATCTATTCTATTGGGTATTTATCTTTATATAAAGCAATACATCATGGATTATTCAGGAGATATTACGCCTGCTAAAATTTCATTTCCATCTAAAACACAAATTGCGAAAGGGTTAGATACCTCTATCCCAACAGTTGAAAACGGATTATCTGTCTTAGAATCTTATAAATTAATTTATATAAGAAGAGATATGTTTGTGGAGAATAAAAAAGAAGAAGGTGTGTTTGTTCCAACAAGAAATGTATATGCTCTTGATCCAATGGAATTAGAAGGTGATACTGTTTTGATTGAGTTGGAAAGAATATATGGAAAGAGAATATACAACAAAGAAGATGTACCTGGTGAAATTAAATACTTAGCAAAAATGAAAGGAGAATAAAATATGGGAAGAATGGTAAAAATTGCAGGAACAAATGAAGTCGGTGACTCAAACCAATTATATAAAATTGGTACAAAGTGGTTTAAAAGCAAAACACACTATATTAACACATTGAAATCATCCAATATTTCATATCAAACCATATTAGATTTGTTAGAGTCTGATAAAAATTGTTTATTTTCTGATGAGGTTAAAAACAAGATTATCAAATTATTAGAAAATGAATTATAAAACAGAGAATAAACATATGTAACAAATTAACGCAGCACTCAAAGGAGTTGATTGCAATGAATAAAATTATTTTAAAAACTAAAGGAGAATTATTAAAATATGAAAACAAAAACAAGTTACGCACAGAACCATAACACATTTGCAGGTGAAATTGACATTGAAGATTTTTCGACAGAAACACCAAGTAAAAAGAGAATAAATAAATATGTAGAGGCAGATAACCTCGAAAAAACAATTATTGAAAAGGAGCGACAGAAAAAAGAAATGAAAAATTATCAGTCAATGACACTTGAGGAACTTAGAGAAATGAGATTAATAAGCAATACGAATGGTAGACCATCTTCTACTCTCACTGATGAAAAATGGCAGAAAGAATTTAATATTAGACGACTCTTTGTTAAACCAGTATCAGGTATTACAAAATTAGGTCAGAATATGCAATATTCAAAAGAAACAGGATATTGGAACGAAGAAACAATGGGTACATATCATGGCACTACTAACTGGCAGGAATATTGCTCTTTTATTAATGATATGCTCAGAAACATTAGAGCTGGACAAGTTGATTATTGCTATTTTATTTATCAAATTATGGATTTACTTAAGTTTCATTATAATGATTTAAAAACAAAATATTGTGATGGATATTGGGAAGTTTGGTTAGAAAGATAAGCTTGTGCTAGGAGAAAAATATTATGTTAAAAAGAAATTATTTAGGGACTACTATTTCATTTGTGTTACCAGAAAACCAGTATAAAGGATATGTTGTTGATTGTACTTATAAATTTATCAAGCATATGAACAAATATGCTGTAAATCTGTGGTTAAGACGTTCTGATATTAGCGACAGACTACCTATTGGAAGTCAAGGAATAAATACTCAGTATATTACAAGTGACAAAGAGAATATCCAGAATGATATTGGAAATATGATTGAGCAAGCTGCAAATAGTACATTTTTCGATGAATACATTGAGAGATTTGAATATTATGTGAAATGTTTTGAGTTTGGGAATAAGCATTTTGAAGATCAAAAATTTGACAATAAGGAGTCATAAGTATATGAGGATATTTAAATTATTTAGAAAGCACTATAAAACTGGATATGTGTATAAAGTAAAACTTGATGACATTATCATACAGGACGGATGGGATTACATTAGAATATGGAAAATGAATGATAGAATGACTTATTTTGAAAAGACTGGACGTTTCTACTCTCCTATTGTTATTGATAAAGATTTTGTGCTGCACGATGGATTTACTTCATATCGTATCGCCAAGTTAAAAGGTATGAAATATGTAGATGTGTATTTTGTGGAGTAAATAGAAATTTCATTTGGAGAATATATAAGTGAAACATAATAATTAGTTTTATGAAGGAGGAATGAATTATAGGACATTTAAGAAAATCTCAAGAATGGTTTGAGAAGAAAGTACAAGATTATCATCATGGATTAGTTGATATACTTGGAGAATATATGGGTTCAGAAAAACCTATTAACCTTGTTTATCACTGCCCTATTCATGGAGATACATACACAACAATCAATGCTAAAAATATTTGCAAACCATATTTTTTACCATGTAAGAAATGCCAATCTATAAGAAAATCGCAATCTGCAAAGAAAGCTGATAAGAAAAATAAACAGTTTTATTACGACAGATTAGTTAAATACTGTAAGGAACGTGGTGGAAATGTTTTAGAAACAGAATGGACAAGAGCAAAAGATATATATCATTTTAAATGTGTGAATCCAGACCATCCGATTTTTACTACTACTGCTGATGCATTATATAGTGGTGAACATTGGTGTCCATATTGTTCAGGTCGTGCAGGTGATTTTCAAAACGAATTAACTAAGTTATGTGAAGAAAAAGATGGAAAATTACTTAGCGAATATAAAAGCGCAGGTGAATATGTGACTGTACGATGCAACAAACACAATTATATATGGGATATACTGCCAAATAATATAAAGAAAGGTAGATGGTGTCCTATATGTAATATGGGATTTAATGAAAATGTTGTATATGATTATTTAATAAATATGCATTGTAATTTTGAAATTCAATACTCATTTGATGATTTAATGGGTGATAATAATGAAAAATTACGTTTCGATTTTGCAATTCTAAATTCTGATAATTCTTTAGTTTATCTCATCGAAATAGATGATGAGGAACATAAAGATCATCATTTTGGTAATTCACCAAGACAAATTCAAAGACAAAAAGCAATACAACGAGATATTCAGAAAAATGAATATTGTAAGAAACATAATATCCCACTTTATCGTATGGAAGTTCCTTTCAGATGTTTTAAAAAGTGGAGCTATGAAGATTATTACAGATATATCAACACAGAGTTAAAAAGATTTATTGAAATGGCAAACAAACAAGGGGGTATAAATGTTAGATACACAGATTAATATGTATTCTGTAGATACAGGTCATTTTTATAGCAATCATGAAAAATACTTACATGAAATGAACTGTAAATACAGACGTGAAAGAAATTATGTAAATAATATGCTTCCAAAATTAGAAGAAGAACTCGTAACGCAAGGTTACAACAAAGATGATTTCTCTGATTGGAAACGTTGTACCGTTGAAGACTACTATGAACAAGAAAATGATTCTGTAAAAGAATATATGAAGTGGTGTTTGATTATAAAACACAAAAGAGAGAAAGCAAATTTATCAAAAGAAAAACTTCTGAATCTTTTATCAAATAAGACAATTCAAAAAGAGAATCTATCGAATAAAATCGAGTATTGCAAATCGCATAATATTCCATATAATAAAAAAATCGAATTAAGAGAGTTAAGAAAAGACGAACTAAATGATAATAATATCATTTCAGTGTTTGAATCTTCCCTTACACGTATTATCGGCATTAAAAAAGACGAACTAACAGATATTCTTATTGTAGTTCAAGTTTATTATTTTGATGTGTTTAAAGATTTATCTTTTTATGGATTTATATATAATGGCGAAAAATACAGATACTTTACATCTTCTGCTGGTCAAATTCGTAAGAAAAAAGCTGTTTTTATTAAAGAATCAGTATGGAATGAAGTTGAAAAGACAGTTATGTGTGGTCTTACTATTGATAAAATAAACACAAAGGGTGGAAACAATGTAAATAAACATCTTGCATATATGGCATTGGCGAATTCAGCTACTGACCAGTGGAATGATTTTGATATAGACAGATGTATTGTTGTAGATGATTTTGAGACGAATGTGCCAGGAGAATTTGATTTTATTGATGAGACTGATTATTCGATTGAGAGAAAAACTGGTACTGTTCCGATTACTCATACTGATGGAGCTGGTATGATATTACCAAGCGTAATGACGAAAAACACAATGTTTCGTGCCCCCTGGGTAAAAGGTTTATTGGGAGTATTTGATTTTAAAAAGTTTATTGAAGTAAATAATTGCTCTCCTATTATCACAGATATTTATGGGCAAGACCATGATGTAATTGCCGAAGATATTAGAATAATTTTCACAAAAAGTCAATTTAAGATGTATAAGTTTTACGATTCATGGGATGAGTATAAGACATATTTTAAGCAATATCATTGTCAAGCTGGTAGATGTAACACTGAGGAAGACAGAATTAAAAATGCAAAAATCAATTATCAGATGTTACAAACTCTCACAAATGTAACAGACGAAGAGATTGATTTACTTACAAAGAAGTCTGTGGAACGAATCACAAACATCTGTAACTCTGTTGATACCATGAAAGATATCCTTGGAATTACACCTTATAATACAAATATGACAGCTTTTCAAAAAGCAGTAAAGATTTATCCTGCTCTACTTAATGATACATATGCAAAAGACGTGATCCGTGAAGTAAAGAATAGTCTTTTAAAAAAATATAGAAGTGGAAAACTTGAAGTAAATGGAAAATATACTTTCTTACTTCCAGATTATTATGCAGCTTGTGAGTATTGGTTTGGACACATTGATACACCTAAAGGATTGTTGGCAGACAAAGAGGTATTTTGTTGGTTATTTAAACAATATGATAAACTTGACTGTCTAAGAAGTCCTCATCTTTACAAGGAACATGCTATTCGTTTCAATGTGGCGAATAAAGTATATGAGGAACGAGTTAATAAAATCAGAGAATGGTTTACAACAAATGCGGTATATACAAGTACATATGACCTGATCAGTAAAATTCTTCAGTTTGATGTTGATGGAGATAAATCATTGGTGATTGCTGATCCTGATTTTGTAAGAATCGCAGAACGTAATATGAATGGCATTGTACCACTTTATTATAATATGCGTAAAGCTGAACCAAGAATTTTGAATAATCAGAGTATTTATGAAGGATTAAATGCGGCATTTACAGGTGGAAACATCGGTATTTATAGTAACAATATTTCAAAAATCTGGAATAATGACGTATTTATCAATGGAACAGATGAGGAAAAAGAACATGCAACTAATTGCGTTAAGCGTTTATGTTGTCAGAATAATTTTGTCATTGATTACGCTAAGACATTATACAAGCCTGAGTTTCCGGAAACAATTGGCGAAGAAATTAAAGAGTTTACCAATCAGAAACTTCCTGCATTTTTTGAATACGCCAAAGATAAGGAAAAATCACAAGTCGATGATAGAAATGATAGTTTTGTAAATAAACTCTACTCTCGTATTCCTAATAAATCAATTAATACAAGAGGTATGAAACTTGGAGAATTAAAATATAAGGATATGATGAAAAATCCTGATATTGTATGTTCTAAAGAAGTATCTGATTTGTATGACGAATTGAATAAAAAGTATCGCTATATGGTCAATATGAAAGACGAATATATAGATAATCTTCATTATGTAGCTTGTTCTATTAGAAATCAATTTGCGGAACTTGGATATTCGGAAGAAATGATTGCAGATATGCTTGTGCAATATTTGTATGAAGGGAAAAAACGTGGAAAACAACTATTTTGGTTTTGTTATGGTCAGTATGTTGTTATTAATTTAGAGAATAATCCAAATATTAAAAAGAAAAAGACTAAAATAATTCAATGTATTGATTGTGGTGAATGGATCGAGATTGATATAAAGGATACTAAATCTTGTAGATGTAAAAAATGTCAACATGAAGAAAATAAAAGAATTAAACGAGAATATTGGGCAAAAACACACAACTAGAATTACCAAGCAATAAAAAATTCATCCATAAAGAATGGATTTTTATTATTTATAAAAAATTAAATAGTCCATTTTATATGGGTTTTCATTTGTGCCTATATGGAGAACAACATATCGTATAGGCACAAGCCTAATTTATAAATTAAGATATTATTCTATAAACGAATTCGTGCAGTTGGGAGGAATGATTATTTTTGACAATTACACAGGAAAAGATTATTAAAGAAATCGCAGAGAAAGAAGATATAAATGTAGCGACAGTCCGTAAAGTATTCAAAAGGGCAGAGAAATGTATATTCGCCTACCTATCTTCTACTACTCCCACTGATAATACAGTGGTAAAAATTTTAGATGGATTAAGCTTGGAATGTAAGTATATTCCAGAAAAAGAAATCCATACGTATGATAATATCCAATGTGAGTCAAAAATTTGGACAAAACCAAAAATAACTCGTTATTACAACAGAAAGTTAAATGGATATTTTGATTAAAACAATGAAATCAGCTTTTCTTGGCTGATAAAACAGAGAATATATAATTGTAATTTTCGTCTAACATATGGCTATAAGTTAGTTGATGTGATGTCATATGAAAAACTTGTGCATGTGTGATAAAACCAGTTAAGTTCATCAAGCGAGACTGTACCATGCATTTCTGTGGAAGATATAGAGACTTTAACCCTTATGGTCGTCCTGAGTCGAAGGCGTTTTCAAACAGAACAATTCTAAAGATCATTTCTAAGATTGGTACATATTCATATTGTACTCCTCTTCTTATAGATCGGTGACTGTACTACAATTCTTGCAGCATGGTTGCCGATTATTCTTTTTGAGTGTGTAGCTCAGTTGGTAGAGCACTTGACTTTTAATCACGGTGTCGATGGGTTCAAATCCCTCCACGCTCATTACTATCCTACTTTGTAGGAAATAAATTAAAGGATGTGAAAAATATTAAGCTTATTAGTAAAAAAGACTTAGATGAATTAATCTCTAGTGGTGTTATTGGCATATGTCATCAGACAGGAAACAAATCTGAGCAAGGCATTCATTCATGTGGGTATTATGATGTCAAGAAATATAATTATGGCAAACATAATAATCTTGGAGACAATAACTATTTAAAAACAAATTACGCACATATTGGCGTTTCTATTACTGCTCATAAAATTTATATTGAAGACAAGTATGTAAAGTAATATGCCAAAAATAAAATGAAAGGCGGTGAAAATCATCGCAAAGAAAAAACATGAAGTAAAAGTAGAAATCATTGGAGGTAACGCTGAAGGTGTTACTGGTAGTTGTACTCGAATAAAAACTTCTGAACATTGCTATCTTTTTGAGTGTGGAATGATTCAAGGCAATCATACTGTGCTTGAGAATTACAGAGCCAATATGAAATATATCCAAAAAGTAAGACCACAAGAAGTCGAATTTATTATTATTGGACATCTTCACGCAGATCATATAGCCATGATTCCAACATTATATGCTCGTGGAAAATGTAATGCAAAAATAATTGTACCTAAAGGTTCAACTTCGATTCTAAAAGAAATGTGGCTTGATTCTTCATATATTAATTGCAGAGATATTGAAGTCATAAATCTTAAAAATGAAAGAAATTATGAGCCATTTTATACTGAAGATATTGTATATAAAACACTTGAATTTGTTCAAGAAATTGATTCTGATAAAATAGTAAATTTATCTGATGAACTTGCTATTAGATATACTGATGCAGGACATATTCTTCTATCCAAACAATGTGAAGTATATATAAACGGAGGTTCACATACTAGAAAAATTCTGTTTTCAAGTGATCTCGGTAATATTGCCACACAAGATACAAGAGTTTTTGTTGAAGATTTTAAACCTATATTTTCAGCAAATATTGCAATAATGGAATGCACTTACTGTAGCAAAGACAGACAATGTACGAAAGAAACATATAAAAAAGATATAGAAAAAATCAAATCTGTTATAGAACAATATTGTGTTGACAATAATGCAAGAGTTCTTATTCCGTCATTTTCACTTGACAGAACTCCATATATCTTATGGATTTTATATTCCTTATTTGGAAAAGATGAAAATTTTAAAGTACCAATTTTAATTGATAGTCCATTAGCGAATAGATTGTTAGATTGTTACTCTTCTATTCTTGAAGGTGATAAAAAAGAATTATTCGATGAAATGATGTCATGGAAGAATGTACAGAGAATTATCCAACCCGAAAATAGTAAAGCTGCAATTGCTGATAAAGGTTCAAAAGTTATTCTTAGTAGTTCAGGAATGTTGACAGCAGGGAGATCAATTAAGTGGACTCAGAGTATTTTACCAAGAGAATCTGATTGTATTTTATTTATGGGATATTCTGGCGAAGATACATTAGCATGGAAAATAAAACACGGAAAAGACAACAAAACAATTAATATTAATGGTAAACCTTTTAAGAATAAAGCACAGATTTACGATTTAAAGTCATTTTCTAGCCATATGCAACGACAAGATATGATTAATTATTACAAATCTATAAATTGTGAAAAGATTTATTTAGTTCATGGTGATTCAAATAAAATTGAGTTTAAACATGATTTAGAAGATGCAATATCTGATTGTCTTAAATCTACAAAGGTTGTTGCTGTTAATAACGGTACAAAAATCTCATTATAGAGAAATATTATGAAATTGGAGGCTAAATGCCTATGAAAGATATTAAAACAAGTATGATGCTTTATCAAGGTGAACAGTTTGAAGCTGACGACCTTGAAAACAGAAGGCTTTTTATCAATGATGTTATTGATTCGGATGTTATTGATACTATTGTATATCATATTTTACGTTATAATCGGGAAGATAAAGATATTCCAGTTGAAAGCAGAAAACCGATTTTATTGTATGTGAATACAAATGGAGGCTCAGTTCCCGATGGGTACGCATTAATTGATGCAATAATGACAAGTAAAACACCTGTCTATACAATAAATCAGGGATATTGTTATTCAATGGGATTCTTAATTTTTATTTCGGGTAAGAAACGTTTTGCTATGCCAAATTCAACTTTCCTCATGCATGATGGCTCAAGTTTTGCATGGGATTCTACTGCTAAAATGAAAGATCGTGTTGATTTCGAGGCAGGACAAGTTGAAGTGCATACAAAAAATTATATTATTGCACAGACAAAAATTGATGAGAAGCTTTATGATGAGAAATATCGTGTTGAATGGTATTTTTATCCAGAAGAAGCTAAATCAGTTGATGTTTGTGATTATATTGTTGGTAAAGATTGTACAATTGATGAAATTATTTAAGGAGGGCGCACTGCTCTCCTATTTTATTGGAGAAAAAAGGAGATTAAAAATGGCAGCTAGCAAATTAAAGTTCACAAGAACAACTACAGACAAATTAACAGTAAAGGCAGGTACACTCTCGGAGGATTGTACTACTATTACCTATACAGATGAGAATGATATGGAGCAGGAAATAAAGGTAGCTGATCTGCTTACTTCGTTTAAGAATCAGGTAATTGATTTTGCTGTTGCATTAAAAACAGATGAGGAGCTGGATGTTCCGTCTGATGAAGAGTAATAGAGAGTAGGTGAATGATTGTTTAATATTGAAAAATTCAAAGAAGAACTTTCAAAATATGGACTAACTCTTGAAACATATGACAAGATTATCACAGATATTGATTCAAAAATTGATGGTGAAAATGACTACGATTGGTCAGAAATCAAGGATAAATATGGAATTAATTGTAACTCAGATACTATTCGTAAGTCCTCTTCTACTCCATTTGGAGGTAAGATGAGAAGTGAGTATGAAAAGTATAAGGCTGGATTAAATCAGAATGTGTCTGAGAATAGTGAATTGGATGTAAAAATTCAAGAACTAAGACGAGAGAAAATAAAACTATCTGATGCTAGAGTTGAATATAATAAACTCATTAGGCAGGAAGCTCGTAAAGAATCATATGCTGATATGGTTAAAAGAATTATTTGCGAAAATGTTGAACCAATGAATATTCCCGTACATTATACGTTATTTAACAGTTCAACAGATTTACTTGCGCATTTAACAGATATTCATACTGGAATTGAGATACATAATTGGAAAAATGATTTTGATTCAGATATTTTAAAACAACGAATTGAAAAGTTTACTTCTGATATTCTTGATATACGTGGAATGCATCAATCTGAAAACTGTTATCTTGTAATTGGCGAGATTCTTAGTGGAATTATTCATAATAATCTTCGATTACAGAACAATATGGACTTAATGGAACAGTTTAAATATGTTTCAGAACTGATTTCTGCTATGCTCTCTCGCATGGCAAATCACTTTAATCATATCTATGTATATACAACTCCTGGTAATCATTCTAGGATTTCGCCTAAGAAGGAAGAAGCTTTAGATGGCGAAAATATGGACATACTCTTGCCGTTCTATTTAAAAGCAAGAATGCAGAATTTTGAGAATATTACTATTTGTAGCAACAATATTGAGCCAGAAATTGCCATGTTTAATATTCGTGGTAATAATATTTTTGCTGCTCATGGTCATAAAGATTCGCCAAGTAATGTTGTACAGAATTTTACAATGATGTTCAATATTAAGCCAGACATTGTATTGCTTGGACACAGACATACTAATGGTTTAACTACGGTTTATGACACAAAAGTAATTGAGTCTGGGTGCGTGTCGGGCAGTGATCAATTTGCATTATCAATTAGAAAGGTAAATCGCCCTGAACAAACAGTTTCTGTTATTGGTGATAATGGATTGATTTGCTTATATGACATACAACTTAATTAAATTAAATAACAATTGTAGTCCACTGTTCGGCTCAGTTTGGAGTAATTGTGGAAGCAGATATTCACAGCTACAATTAATATATTATTTTTTGGCTGACGAAGCCACTATCAGAGGGAGCGTACCTTATATGGATGCTACCCTCTTTTATATTACAAAAATATTATGGAAAATAAAGGAGAAATTTAAAATGAACAAGACAGATTTAGTAAAAGTAGTTAAAGATACAGTATCAGAGACATTAGAGGGAGTAACTGCAAAAGATACAGCGATTTTTGTAGACGCAACAATTAAAGCAATTCAGGATGCTGTTGTTGCTGGTGATAAAGTATCTATTGTAGGATTTGGTACATTTGAGACTACTGAACGTGCTGCTCGTATGGTAGAAACCCGCAGACAGGAGAAGACATGGAGATCCCGGCTTCTAAAGCACCGAAGTTCAAAGCTGGTAAAGCATTTAAAGACGCAGTAAAGAATGCTTAATTTGATTGGTGGTGTTTAATTTGAATAGAAAAGAAAATAAATATGAAGCAATTGATATGTTAGATCTCAATGATAAGGTTGAGGATATTATTGATATTTATATTTCTCGCATTTATCACACTGATAAAACTGTTGGCATAATTGTAAATAAAGAATTCGCAGAATACATTATGGGGAATTTACTCGATTTTGATGATACAAGTGTTAAAGAGATTGATCTTGTTGATCGTTTAAATACGAATGAATATCTTGTATCTGTAGATAATGACGGATATGTAACTGTGCTTCCTATTGAAGAGTTTAAAATTATTGATAATACAGATATTTTGTATATTGATATGGATGGTGATATCGAGCAGAATATCATTGATTACTGTGTAAACGAGGATAAAGAAGTTATTCTGTTTAGTCAGGAAGATAACTGCGATGGTGATTGTGAAAACTGTAATTGTCATGATGATACTTATTTACATACTTCTGAAGACGAAGATGGAAATGCTCACGGATTTACCGCTAGTAGATCAGATGGCGACTCTTATATGAGTTATTCTTACTACTCTAGCGATGAGTTAAGTCATGAAGATATTCAGAAGATGTTAAAGGCTTTTGGATTTTAGATTATAACATACGTTATAGAGAATCAGTGTGTAAGTGTTTAAGAGACAAATTTGCTGATTCCGAATAACATTTGAACTTGGAGTGTGTGGTGTATGCTGCACACTCTTTTTATATGGGTAGGTCGTATAGCGGCAATTACGCCTGACTGTAAATCAGGTGCTTCGGCTTCGTTGGTTCGAGTCCAACCCTGCCCACTAATTTGATATTTCTGTTAATGGAAACAGAGAATAAATATATGTGCTCATGATTGGTGTCATAGCTGATTGTGGGATTTATGGAATGGGACTGTCAGAAGTCATGAGCTGACAGAGTAGAGTCACCTACCTCTCTCCCATTCTATTTTTATGTATTGGAGTAGGTGAGAAAGTAGGAAAAATTATGAAACATTCAGAAGAAAAAATATTAAACGATTTAAGATTTATTTATGAAAAGTATGGAGAATTATCAAATTTTTCAATAAATGATTCTCAAAAGAAATATGGTACTATTTCTATATCTAAGTGTAATAAATTGGGAAATAGAAAGAAACTGTATGAATTAATCGGAAAGACCTATGATGAGAAAAATTTCTATGATTGGTGTGTAGAAAATAATCATATGGAATTTATTGATAATTGGTCTTATGAAGATAACAAAAAGTCCCCAAAAGACGTTTTATTTTCTGAACATAATAAATATTGTATTATTTGTCCAGACTGTGAAACAAAACGTTATTATAATATTAATTCGATTACTAATATGGGTGTATATTTTAAATGTCCATACTGCAATTCATTTGGTAAATGGTGTTTAGATAATGACAAAATTTTTCTTGATAGAATTGATTTTAACAAAATAGACTTTGATATTTACAAAGTACCAATGGGAAGTAAGAAAAAGGTTTTTATAAAATGTGATAATCCTAAACATGGTTCAAATCCGTTTACTATCAGATATATAACTCATGGTCTTACTCCATGCGAATGCCCTAAGTGCCATTCTATTGCTCAATGGGGTATTGATACAATTTGTGATGATTTTCTTGATAAATATTGGGATTATGATAAAAATACTTGCGATCCATTTGAATTAGCGATGACAAATCAATCAGAAAAAATTTGGATAAAATGTCAAGATGTTGAGTATCATGGTTCTTATGAAACTAAGGCAAGTTATTTAACAGCAACTAGAAATAGTATAACTTGTCCTTATTGTTACAATACCAGAGTACATAAATTAGATAGCCTCGGTTATCTATATCCAGAAGTATTACCTCTATGGTCTGATAAAAATAAAAGAAGTCCATATGAATATAAACCAAAATCAGGACAGAAAGTATGGTTTAAATGTAATTGTGGGAAACACTCCGACACATTAAGGAGTATTTCTTGTGCATGGAATAATAACTTTGAATGTCCAGAATGTGTACGAGAAAAAGATATTTCTAAACTTGAAGGCAAAGTCAAAACATATATTAACGATACTCTTGGATACAAAACTTTACATGAAGATAAATGCACAATAAGACCTTTAAATCCTAAAACAAATAGACCATTGCCATATGATAATGAAATTATTGATATAAAATTAATTATAGAAGTTCATGGATGTCAGCATTATCAAGTAACAGGTTTTGCAAAAATGTCTTCCGAAAAGTATAATACAACTCCTGAACAAGAATTGGAATATTTACAATGGAAGGATAATTATAAAAAGCAATATGCTTTGGATAATGGATATTATTATTTGGAAATACCATATTGGACAGAAAAAGATGATTCTTATAAAGCTCTTATAGATAATAAAATAAATGAAATTATGAAAGAAGTGGCTTAGTAATTATTACTATCTCACTTCTTTTTTATTTGAAAGGAAGTGAGATTTAATGGGTAGAAAAATACAGCATAACAATATTGTTACTGATGAGTTATTGGCTCAGTGCAATAAAGAGAATATAGAGTTAGGAAATGACTTTTTGGATTATCTTCGTTCAGTAGATAGATCCCCAAATACAATCAATGCATATAGGCGTGACCTTTTTATTTTCTGGGTTTATCTGCTTCAGCATTGCGACAACAAATTCTTTATTGATTTATCTAAGAGGGATATTGCTCGTTATCAGAGTTTTTGTCTTACTGAATATAAATGGTCGCCAGCTAGAATGCGTAGAGTAAAATCTACTCTATCATCGCTTTCAAATTATGTAGAAGCCATATTGGATGATGAGTATGAGAATTTTAAACCGATTATACGCAAAATTGAAAATCCTGCAAATGAGAAAGTATTCACCAAAACTGTGTTATCTGATGAGCAAGTACAGGGAATGCTTGATTATTGGGTTGAAAAAGGTAAGTATGATAAGGCTTGTATTTTAGCATTAGCTGCATTTAGCGGTAGACGTAAGAGTGAATTACCACGCTTCAAAGTATCTTATTTCGATGATGAAAATATTATATACGGTTCTTTATATAAAACACCTGAAAAAATCCAAACAAAAGGAAGAGGATCTCGTGGAAAAATGTTAGTGGTATATACACTTGCAAAACCGTTTAAGCCATATTTTGATTTGTGGATGAATTATAGAAAAGAACACGGAATTGAATCAGAATGGTTATTTCCAAAGAAAGTAAATGGAGAATATATAGACGAACCTATGGATTCAAGTACTCTTGATAGCTGGGCTGATACATTTAGCAAACATTTAGGAGAAGACTTTTATTTTCATAGTCTTCGTCATTTCTTTACCACCTCTTGTTCTCGAAGCGGTCTTCCTGATGATGTAATTCAAATGTTAGTCGGTTGGAGTTCGCTAGATATGGTATCAGTATACAAAGATATTGACGCAGATGAACAATTTGCAAAATATTTTGCTGATGGAGAAATAAAACAAGTAGAACAAAAATCACTTTCTGATTTGTAGACAATCCCGATAAAGCTTTCGTCTAATACTTCGTCTAATTCAGAGAATAATAAAATATATAAAGATTAGGTTGCGCCTTTACAGGCATATTGGATAGTGGTATTCAATAGCGTAAAACCTATGTCAACGTAAACCGACATTAATTTCCTAATCTTTTTTACTTTTAAATGGAGAATAATTATAAGCCGAATGCTCTGAGTTATGCACTCATCAAGGTTCTGTGAAAATCAGACGGACTAACAGACCGATAGAACTGTATTATCCCAATAAAGCCCTTATAAACAGGCACGAAAGGTATATATAAAAAGGTGACGATAATGTAGAGAATAAATAAATGAAGTGATCAACAGCTACTCGTAAAGCTGTATATGAAAGCACGAGGTAAAAATATTGAGTTAGTTGCTACTCTAAAAAGTACCTTCGCTACTGATCATTTGCGTTGTAATAATATAGTGTCCAAATATCGAAGCTAGATTCTTAACAGCCATCTTCGAGGCACACTATATCACATCTTGGCATTTCTACGTCCTTTAGATTGTAAGTCCTACTACTATTCTGTTTAGACTCTTGTAGCCAAGCAGTATCTTGGTGATATGATTACAATACATATGAATAACAAGAATCGTTTTCTGATGGATTATGTGCATTATTAGGATTGTGTGTTATTATATCGAGTCGAGTGCGCACGAATAACATGAATAGTATAACCTTCTCTCCTACCGACATCTAGGACAATCGGTTACTCTCAGCCTTAGAAATGAGAAGATGTTAGTGCTTCTCTGCGTTAATGAGAACCTTAATTGACGGATAAGAGTCATCAAACCTTATCAATTGGTCTTTGCTCCGAAGACTGAAAATATGTGTAGAATAATCAATAAGCATGAATGGATTGCGAAAGTTTTCTAATTTAAAACTGCGTATGTACAGCGCAATATCAGCTAGTTAGTGCTTTATGCTGATTTTATTGGCTCGTAGTTCAGTGGTAGAACGGCAGACTGTTAATCTGCATGTCGTAGGTTCAATCCCTACCGAGTCAGTTAGAGATACTTGACTTTATATTTTTCAAAGCACTCTGTAAAGGTTATGAAAAATAATTATGGCTCTATGGTATAAAGGTAATTACACCCGACTGTCTATCGGAAGATTTGGGTTCGATTCCCAATAGAGTCGCTGTGTTAGTAGCTTAGTAGGTTAAAGCGTCAGATTGTGGTTCTGAATATCGTGGGTTCAAATCCCACCTAACACCTAACGATTAAAAGGAAAACGAAAAATAAAAGAAAGGAGTGTACATATATAATGGCAAGTAGATTATCTATTGAAAATGATAGATTAAAAGTCGGTCAAGTAAAACGAGTAACATCGAATAATGGAAATAAAATTGATTCTATTACTCTTCTACTTAATGAATCTGTGGAAGTTTTATTTGCACCAAATGGAAACACATTGGAATTTACGGTATCAAATCCAAATATTGATATGAGCAATTTGGACTGTACTATTGATAAAGATACTTTAAGAGATTTAGTAATCAGTTTCAAAGACGCATACAACCAAATAATTACAAACGAAAGCGAGGGTACAAATTCATGAAATTAGATCAGAAATTTAATGTAGAAAATGATATTGCAAGTGTAGACATTATGGTTACAAGTCTTGGCACTGCTGATTTGACAAGTGAGCAGGAAAAAGAATTACTTGCAAATTACAATAAGTATATCGAGTATAGTAAAATTCAGTTCAAAGGAAATATCAAACTTAATAATGGTGTTCCAGAAGTAACAACAGATCCAAAAGACGATTCTACTATTGTTGAATTGGAGATTACGGATGTAACAAATGAGAGAAAACTTATCAATGAAGATTTAGCATTTCATTTTGAAAGAGATGTAACAAAATATCCTGATACAGTATTAAATACTGTTCTCGATAAGAAGGAACTGTATGCACAGGCTCAGTGTGTATTATTTGCTACGAAAGTTAAGGAGGCTGTTACTGAGAAGTTGGCTGAAATTCGTGCATTGAATAATACTTTTGAAGGAACTACAGAATATACTCTGTAAAAAATAATGGGTGGTACTCTTCCACCCTAAATATGCTCGGTTAGTCAAGTGGTCAAAGACCTCCGACTTTCTATCGGATAACATGGGTTCGAATCCCATACCGAGTATTATGCGGTAAGCCTGATGTCGAAGGATTTTGCTGTGGTGCACATACGGTTCTATCCCTGGTAGTTCATCACTACCCTACCGCCCTATACAGTTATAATCAGTTTGGTGACTGATTAGTAAATATTGGAAGAAAGAGCCGTTTCATGTGTTGAGATGGCTCTTTTGTTATATACGTCTTTAGTTTAATTGGTTAAAATATCAGACTCCAAATCTGAGAGATGTGGGTTCGACTCCTACAGGGCGTGTTTTTAAAGTGTGTAAATTGCACTTTCATTGGAAATTTAATATTGGAAATTATGAGAAGTCATTTCGTATGAGGTGGCTTCTTTTTATATTGAAAAAAGGAGGTGGTCGTTAGTTTGGCTACGACAAAAGAGACACAGCCAACAAAATTAACGGCTGCACAATTAAAGAAGAAAGTTGAAACACAGGAAGAGAAAATCAAGTCTCTAAAAGAAGGGGCTTGGTGTTATATGTGCGATACTCATAAAGCACGGGATAAATTTTATATGAGTACAGATCCTATGAGTAAAAGTGGTCTTACTCCAATCTGCAAAGATTGTGCCCGTAAAATAGCGTTAAAAGTAGACAATAAAAATATTGAACATGAGCCTGATAAAGAATCAGTGAAACTCGCATTGAAATATTTAAATAAGCCATACCTTGATAGGATATGGGATTCAAGTATGCAGGAAATGGAAAACCTTGCTTCTGGAAGAGTTAAATCTAATATTTGGGTTGCATATATCCGTCAGATCTCAATGGGGCAATATAATGGTATGACATATTTTGATTCCGATTTTTATAAAGTTAAAACAAATATATCAGAAAATAGTTCTGATAATTCTTCCGTAGAAAATGAAGATAGTTCAGATGAAGAAATAATGTCAGCTTATGAACAGAATAAAAAAGATGCTATAAGGCTATTAGGCTATGATCCATTTTCAAAAGAATCAACTGCTGAACAGCCTTTTTTATATGCAACTCTCATTGGTTATTTGGATGCTGCTGAAGAAGCAAATGATGATAGAATGCGACTCTCTTCTATCATTGAGATTGTAAAAGGGTTTAACCATATAGAAAAAATGAACGATATTATTGCAAGGCTTATGAATGATTACACAAATATTGAAGCAAATATATCTACTATCAAAAATCTCGAAGATACAAAAAGTAAAATAACCGCTTCGGTTTTAAAGCTTGCAGCAGATAATGGAATTTCATTGAAACACAGTGTTAATTCAACTAAGGGTGAAAACACATGGACTGGAAAAGTCCGTAAAATGAAAGAAATGAATTTGCGAGATGCAGAAGTAAATTTATATGATGCGGAATACTCTGCTGGTCTAAAGCAAGTTGCAGATATCAGTAATGCTTCTATCTTAAAGCAGATTATGTTAGACGAAAATGATTCAGCAGATATGATTATTCAACAGAGAGAACTTATTACAAAATATAAGAGAATTGCTGATGAGTATGAAGAAAAAGCACGTATTTTACTCAGAGAAAACATTGACTTAAAAGCTCTCGTAAAAGAAAACGGAATCAATATTGAGGAGGATTAGTTATGGCATTTGAGACTACTGACTCTGGAATAATGATTCCAAAAAATTATGAAATTTATGTTAAGCCAACTGAATTTCAGATATCAGAACGAAAGTTGGAAGGATATAAAAAACTTGCTGAAATACGACAGTTTGGGATTAAATACCCGACAAAATTTATGAAGGAATTCATCGGAGTTGAGCTTCTTGATGCACAGGAATACACTTTTATGAACTCATGGACAAAGCCATTTGTACTATGGCTTGAAAGTCGTGCCGCTGGTAAAACTACCCTACTTGCTCTATTTTCGATGGTCAAGGGACTAATTTTTAACAACTACAGAACGTACATTTGTTCAGGAACAGCAGACCAGTCCCAAGAAACTTTTAAAAAAATAGAAGATATAGCATTAAAAAATATTGAATCCATGACTGGATTGACAGATGTTTTTAAAAATGAAGTTGAAATATCGCAAGCAAACTCAAATGGATTTATCCACAATCCAATGGGATTTACATATAGGCTGTATAATGGTAGCTTTGTAAAAACATTGAATAGTAATATTAATGCCAAAAGAGGTAAGAGGTGTGAGTGCGTCTGTTTTGATGAGGGCGGCTGGCTCTCAGAAGAAGAATTCAATGTTATTGGTGCATTTACAACTCTTGATTCAAATTTCAAACTTGGTGGAAATATTGATATATCTTCTCTTCCAAAGGAATTTCCACATCAGCTCTTATATGCTTCTTCTGCTTCTTCTATTGACACAGCTTTTTATCAAAAGTATCGTGATTTTTCCAAGAAAATGATGTTGGGTGATCCAAAATATTTTGTGGCAGATATTAACTGTGATGTTGTTATTAATGCTACTTTTCATGGCAAACCTTATGTTCCACTTTTGAATAGAGAAACCGTTGAGACAGAATTAAGAAATAATCCAGAAAAAGCTCAACGTGAGTATTATAATAAATTCACTCAAGACGGGAATGCGAACCAGATTATTAAAAGAGCTTTAATTGTTCGTAATTCTTACACTCGACCACCTGTGTTATGTAATGATACCAATGAAAGAACATTTGTTTTAGCATATGATCCAGCACGTTCAACCGATAATTCAATTCTAGGTATAGGTGAATTACTTTATAACGAGGAAGATGGCTATACAATGGATATTGTAAATGTTGTATCCTTTTCCGATTTAGGTCTTAGACGAAAGACACCCATGATGACTCAAGACCAGATAAAAGAAATTAGGAAAATACTTCTTGATTATAACGGTGAAGCTTTGGATTATGACAATATTGAAATTTTCTTAGCCGATGCCGGTTCTGGTGGAGGTGGAAACTCTTGGGTTCGAGACAGTTTAATTGAAGATTGGAAAGATAAAAAAGGTAATGTTCACCGTGGTTTATTGGATAAGGAATATAACAATGGTGATGTGTATGCTAAAAGATACCCTAATGCAGTTGAAAAACTGAAATTAATTGAACCATCAAAATATAAATCTGAAATGTTTGAGGCTTTAATAAAAATGGTTGAAGCAGACAAAATTCATTTCACAGAAAAATATGATAATAAAGGTTATCTCAATATCATGGAAGTTGATACCAAACTTATGAATGAATCGGAAGAAAAAATTCGTGCAGAATTAGACAAATTGGATTTGAGTATTGACGAATATGAAAATGAGCTGGAAGAAAGACTTTCATTAATTGAAGCTGCTAAAACACGAGTATATAAATTAACACCTGATGAAGAAGTCGCATTAGTTCAGATTGATGCAATGAAAGAGGAAATTGTTAATATCTGTAGAAATAAGCGTGAAGGTGGTAAGGATTCATTCAAACTTCCTGCGTATAAAGACGCTGATACAGGAGCTTCAGAAGCTACTATGCATGATGATCGTGCATATGTCCTGGCTATGCTTGGATGGTATTTATCTGAAAAACGAATGGATCATATCAGAAATAAAAAACGTCCAAACAATTTCGACATCACCAAAATGGTCGGTGTCTCAAAACGCCCTAAAAAATGGGGATTCTATAACTAAGGAAAGGAGGAAATCAGAAATATAAATGGCAACACAGAAAACAAATAATTCTGCAAAGAAATCAGTACAGACAGAACCATCGCCAACTCGTAAAAATGAGCTGACTACTTCTACTCAGAAGTATGCACAGATGATTAACTTTCAGGAATTACAACGTATCTTACAGCAGAATATATCCAAAGGTACATCGAAGACATATACTCAATATACAAAAGAAAAACTTCAATCATACATAAAAAGTCCTCTTGCCAATATTGACAATCTTCGTGATATATCTGCTTTCTTATATCGTATCAGTCATAACTATAAAAAGATTATAGAATATTATGCTTACACTCCTATCTTTAGTTATAACGTATCTTACAATACTCCCGATTGGGCAAATCCCCCACAGGATGCATCCGAATATATTAAAGGATATCAAGAACTTTGTACCAGATTAGATAAAATGGATCTGAAAGCAATGGGTTCACAAATGATTGCTACTTGTTTAAGGGATGGTATCTATTGTGGATTTTGTTACGATGATGGAGATTCGTTTTTTATACATCCACTTGATCCAAAATATTATAAAATCGGTTCTCGTGCAGAAAAAGATACATGGATTGTAAAATTCGATGCCTCTTATTTTGATTCTGGTAACAACAAGGATTTCTTATATGGTACTGGTAGCGAAACTGATTCAGAAGAAGGCTTATGGGATGATGTTTTTGTAGAAGGCTACGAAACATATAAATCAAAAGGTAATGATTACAAATGGTTTGAATTACCACCAGAGAAAACTATCTGTATTATATGTGGTGATGATCCAGTTGTACCACTGCCCTACTTTCTACCTGTATTCGTATCCCTCTTAGATTTGCTTGACTACGAAGCTCTTATTCGTTCTAAAACAGAACTTGAGAATTATGTTCTTCTCTTATCAAAAATCCCTATGAATGAAAACTCAGGTGAAGTAAATGACTTTGCCGTAGACCTTGAGATTGTACAGGCTACCCAAGCTGCGATTGATGAAGTATTACCAAGTCTTGTTGGTTCAGCATGGACTCCATGTGAAGTCGAAAAGATTGAGTTTGGTAATAAAAATCAGGTTGATGATACTAATGTATATTCACAGGCAATCAAAAACTTATTCTCTTCTCTTGGTATATCAGAAATGATATTCAATGGTCAAAAATCAGGTTCTGTTGGTCTTAAACATTCTATCACAGTTGATATGACTCTTCCTATGGAATTATTAAAAAGAATCGAAGCGAATATTCAGAGATATGTCAAATTGAATATTACAGAGGATTTTGAATTTTATTTTCATTATGTATCTGTATTTGATCTTGATGAAAAAATGTCTCAGAAGAAAGATAAAGCTACATTGGGTATAGATCCGATGGATTATGCAACTTTAGATGGTTCTTCACCTTTAAGAGTTGTTAATAATGCTTTTATGATGAGGTCATTAGGATTAATGAATTACTTCACTCCTCTCTCATCTTCATATACGCAAAGTGGTACGAGTGATAATGAAGGTGGTGGTCAGATTAAGAATGATGACGATCTTTCAGATGAGGGACTTGCCACAAGAGAGGGCGAAAAAGATGCTGGCACACAAGCTGGTAATTAAGGAGAAAAAGGATGAAACAAAATTTTATAAAGACATCAGATTCTGAAACAGCTTCTAAGATGATAAATCTTGGCTTTCAGAAAATTGATCAACAAAATGGTATTTATACTTTTCTGAATACTGATAAATTGATGTTTTCAGATGATATAGATAAATCAAAGATTCAGTATAGTAATATGCTGAACATTTAGCCACTCTCCTATTTCGAGTGGTTTATTTATGCCTAAATTTTAAAGAAAGGAGAAGAAAATGGCTAAGAAAAGACTTCTTTATATAGAAGATTTGTATGATTTCTATTCAAATAAATACAAACGTTCTACGAAATTCAGTGCTGAAAAAACTGGTGAACCATTGGTTGTTCAGGTACATGGACGTGTAAATTTTGATGAGTCAGACAAGAACAAAGATGGGCTTCTTCCAGTTCATTTACAGTCATGCCATACAGATTTAAATGTAAACGGCTCTAATATTGAATCTTCTGTCATGGAAGCTGCCCTCCCATCTTTTAGTAATCGTCCTATTCTTGGATACATTCACAAGGTAACAACTGATGAAAATCCAGAAGGTCAGTTGGAATTTTATTCTCATAATATGCATGAAGACGAAAATGGTGATGTGGTTTATGATGAATATCCTATTGGAATCATACCTGAAAGTTGCAATGCACAGTTAGTTTATGATGAAGAAAAAAAGAAAACTTATTGTGAAGTCGATGGATATATTTTTGAGGAATATTCTAAAGCTGCTGAAATTTTACAGCGTGAAGAAGAATGCTCTGTATCAGTCGAATTGTCAATCCGAGAACTCAGTTATGACGCAAAGCAGAAGTTCTTAAATATTGAAGATTTTTGGTTTTCTGGTGTGACAATTCTAGGAAAAACACCTCAAGGCAATGAAGTAAAGCCTGGAATGACTGGTTCAAATATTAAGTTGGCAGATTTCAGTTCTAAGAATAACAGTTTATTTGAAGATTATGAGTCAAAAATGGTTGAACTACAAGCACGAATTGAAAATTTAGAGACTGCTTGTTTCAATAAAGAACAGAATTCTTCTGTTCGCACATTATCAAAGGAAGGAGGAAATAAAGAAAGTATGACAAAATTTGAAGAGTTACTTGCTAAATACAATAAAACAGTTGAAGATGTAACCTTTGATTATTCAGAATTATCAGACGAAGAATTAGAGGCTAAATTTGCAGAAGTATTTGGTGAAGACAACAATACAGATGGTGACAATTCTGGTGATAATACAGCGAATGAACCTTCTAATGATAATGAAGGTGATGGAGAAAACACTACTGAGCCAGAAGGAACTACTGATGGAGATAATGAGGGCGAAGGTCAGAATTTTGAGAATATGACAAAGACATTTGAAATTTCTCATGATGACATTCGTTATGCTTTATATAATCTCTTATCTTCTTATGAAGACGCAGATAATGAGTGGTATTACATTACTGGTGTATATGATTCTTACTTTGTTTATGAAAATTGGGATGGCGGTAAAATTTACGGTCAGAAATATACAAAAGATAATGACAATGTATCATTTGATGGTGAACGCTATAATCTGCACAAAGAATATCTTACCGATTCAGAATATACAGAAATTCAGGACATGCGTTCCAACTACTCTTCTGTTGTAGAGGAATTAAACACATATAAATCTGCTGAAGTATTTGCAGACAAGATGACTGTATTTGATGACGAAGCATATTCAGAATATCTTGATACAGATGAGTTCAAAGCACTTATGTCTGAGGATTCTGTAAACAAATATTCTAAGGAAGAATTATCTGAGAAGGCTGATGCTACTCTTGGAAAACTTGTTAAAAAGAATAAGACATTCTCTTTTGCAGGTGAAACACCACAGAAGAAACATGTGAGCAGAGTTGCGTTTAATGCAGAAAAAGAAACGGAAGATACATATAAACCATATGGCGATCTGTTTGATTAAATCAAAAACTAAATAACTTTATGAATTAGCACTTATGGAAAATCCATAGGTGTTTTTTATTGCACAAAAATCAGAAATTTTAAGGAGGAAATAAAACTATGGCTAGTAATTTCATTTCATATACTAAGCACGGTGTTGCTGAGTCAACTTTACTTAAGGCTACAAAAGTTGGTCATCACTACAACTTAGTAAATGAGTCTAAGGACATTGACAATGGTTCTGTTGCTGTAATTGGTGACAGAAAGAAAGCAGATGTGTTTGAAGCAAAAGTTCCTGCAAAGGGAGACAAAATTGTTCTCATTTTAACTGCTCCAAAGATTTATGAGGAATATACAACAAAGATGCAGGAGGAATCTAACTTCTACAATGGTAAGGGTGAAGTTATGAGAGCTTACGAGATTCAGGACACTGATAGATTCACACTTTCTACAGAAGCTTTCAATTCTGATGCAGAATTAGCTGTTGGAAAATATGTATTCGTAGATGGTACAGACTTCAAGCTTACAACTGGTGAGAAACCAAGTATGACTGAGTATGGTTTTGTAGGACATATTTACGAGGTTGCTGCAAATGGAAATTATCGTATTTGGGTAGATAAGAATGCCCAGGTATATGCGTAATTCGGTAGAAAGGAGGATTAATATACTATGCAGAGATTAAGATTTAATGAAATGAGCGATGTAATCGTTGAAAAGTTTGATGAGACAAAATATAAGAACTTCTCTCGTCTGTGTGTTGACACAGCAAAAGGTACTGTAAAGCAGTATTCTATCGAAGAGGCAAATGATAAGATTCGTAAGACAATTATCGAGATGGCAGGTCTTTCTGAGACTCCGACTCCTAATGAGGTAAGAAAGGCATTTAAGAAACAGTCTGTAAGAGAAGCCGTATTCGAGGTTATTGAAGAGACTGTTGAAGATACTCTTGTATCTGGTTGGACAAGTTCACCTGTATTCCAGAAGTATGTAGAGGTTAAGACTCTCGCTCTTGGACAGACAAATAAGTTCTATACAAAAAATCCTTGCATTATCACTGTTGCTGAAATTGCTGATGGTCATCACAGCATTGAGAGACAGAGACTTGGTGCTGGTAAGGAGTTTGGTGTAAGCGTTAAGTCTTATGGCGCAAAGGTTTACATGGAAATGTCAAGATTCCTTCAGGGCGTTGAAGATTGGAGTGAGTTAATCAATAAGATTGCAGAAGCATTCACAAGATTAATCAATACTCTTCTTCATGAAGCTGTTATGAGTGCTGGTACTTCTCTTCCTGTTCCTGCTAAGTGGAATATCCGTGGTGAGTTAAATGCAGCTAACCATGATAAGTTTGTAAAGCTTATTTCTGATGTTCAGCTTGCTACAGGTGGTGTCGCTACTATCGTTGGTACAAAGGTTGCTCTTGCAGGATTAAAGAACCTTGGAGATATTCAGTGGGTTTCTGAAGCTGCAAAGAACGATGTTTATAACACTGGTAGAATTGGTACATTTGAGGGTACTCAGATTATCGAGCTTCCACAGGCATTTAAGGAGAATGATGTAGAGCATTACCTTGAAGACGATACAAAGCTTCTTATTCTCCCATCTAACATCGACAAGTTTGTTAAGATGTACTATGAGGGAATGGATGAGACTAAGGAAGTATCTGAGTCTGGTGATAATGCCGATGATACAAAAGAGTACGAGTTCAAGTCTCGTTTTGGTATCAAGACTATGACTAACACAAGATTTGGTACTTGGACAATCGGTGCGTAATCCATAGAAATATTTGGACTGTATATCTAAATGATATGCAGTCCTTTTTGAATTGAGTGAAAGGAGAAAATATAAATGGCTTATCAGAAGAAAGCTATAACTACTTCTGCCGCAAAAACAAAGGCAGAAGATACAAAGGTTGAAAAAGATACAGTAAAGGAAACAGTTGCAGAGGTTAAGAAGCCTAAGAAGTATGAACCAGATGATTTAATTCCATGTCGTTCTATGTATGCAGGTACTCTTCTATTTACTGGTGATAAGACAAAGATTACATATGAGTTTAGTAACATGGGTGATTTCAGATATATTGAGTATCAGGACTTACTCTCAGCTTTACTTGTTCGTAAGAAGTCTTTATTTGCACCTTATATCATTATTGAGGATGAGGAGCTGCTTGAAAATGTACATTGGCAGGAAGTTAAAAAAGTATATGATGGTTTATATGATAGAGAGGATTTAATAAATCTTATCAATCTTCCTACTATGCGTTTTAGTGAAGAGTTTAGAAAACTTCCATCTGGTTTCAAAAATACAATCGCAACAATGGTTTCTGAAATGATTTCAGAAGGAACTTTTGACAGTATGAATAAAATCAAGATTATTGATGAGGAATGTGGTACTGATTTGAAGTTACTTGCTGAGTAATATATTGGAGGTGTTATATGAATATCTCCTACGAAAAAGTATTCGACAGATACTTTGGATTAATTGATGATGTCAAAGAATTGTCTTTAAAAGAGTCTGATTTGCATGAAATATTAGCAGAACGTTTACATTCTGCTATCTCTAGTCCATTTATTCGTAGATTATTTTCCACATTAAAACTTGATGATGAAATGGAACAGTTTGAATTTGAATTAACAACTTCTGTTGATGAGTATTCTGATGAAGAATTTGTTATTGAACTGTTTAGCAAAGGTATGGCTATAAAATGGCTTGAACCAAAAGTTAAATCATTGGAAAATACTGTAAGGTTTTTCGGTGGAAAAGAAGAAAAAAAAATGAAGGATGATTTTTCATTGAATAAGGCATTGCTGAAAGAAATGAAAATTGAACAGCAAAAACTTATTCGTGATTATGGTTTTGCTTTTAAACCATATTCGTCAACGGAGTCCTAATATGCAATACATATATGGTGACTTCACAGACAAGCAAATCAATGAAGCAGTTCGTGCAATGCATGGTGACATTCACAAGCTACTGCTTTATAAAGACAAGACAATTGAAGAGAAAATATTTGAAGATGATGATGCATTTCTCGTCTTCTTTGAGAATGTTATGTTTAAATTAGGTGGCACAAAAACCTTATTTAATAATAATGGACTTATGGTGACTCTTATGGCAACCTTACAAGGTGCTATGGATAATTTCAAGAGCGATCATTTCAGTTATAAACAATTCCGTAGGGCAATCTTAGATTCTCACGGATATATTAAGCAGATGTTTGAGGAGGTGGGTTGCGATGCCGAGTCTACAGACAGCTAGGCGTGTCGCAAACGCCAAGAACAACGGAGCTAAAACGATTGGTCAGATTTATAAAGAACAGTCTGATTGGGCGATGGAACAGACTTGGGATAACGATGAGCAGTCAAAGCTTTGTTATATTTATGATTGGAAACATGATGATTCTCCAAATATGAATATAGGTATGACATATGAGAATACTACAAAGACACCAATTGACGCAAAGATACTTGTGAGCAAGTATGGTTCTATTGATAAGGACTCTCCCACTTTACAGTGTCAATTCAAGCCAAGTCAGAAAGAGTATTTTACAGAAGAAGACGATTTATTCTATATGGAAGAATATCGTAAAAAGTACCAATTAGATGATATTTTTGTCGGGATGTATCTTGACGTTCCTGATAAAAAAGGAGTATATCATCGACATTTAATCTGTATGAAAGATGTTGAACAGAACTTCCAGAAGTATTTCTTACTTCCTTGTGACTATCTTTTACAATGGGTACAGACCAAAGCAGATAAAAGATATAGACGAAGCATGTGGTGTGTTTTAAAATCACAATCGTCTTATAATTCGGGCATTTGGGTGGACAACGTAACAGCGAGTCAACAGAATCAGGAGTTATTGTTCATTCCAACGAATGAAGTATCTGATACTATTTACTATGTTTCTGAATCTGATGAAAATAATCAGCGTCTTATCGTTGATGTCCCAAATTACTCGATTGAGAATTGGACACCTAATACATGGGTGGTAAGTAAGGTGGAACGAGTAAATGTTCGAGGAAGAACAAAACTTACTCTATATCAGAAACCATTCAATAGTAATACTGATTACATTGAGAAAGATGAAAACGGTATTATCACAGGTCTTTGGGCTAACTATTTTGATGGTACTGCACCAACAGATCCATCTATTCCAACTACTCCCCCATCTTCTATCACAGCAAGAATTTCAGCATCCACTTCAACTATTAAAGTTGGTGGTTCTTATAAAAATCTTACAGTAAATCTATTTAATGATTCCAATGAAGATATCACAACTGAATATACTGATGCAACCTTTACATGGACTTGTTCTGTTGACGATGAAGATTGGACTGATAAAGTAACATGGCGAGCTGGTACAGAGTACAACCAAAAGAAAGTAAAGTTTCCTAATGACACTTCTACTATCGGCAAAATATTGTCTGTTAAATGTGAAATCACTAAGGATAACTTGCCGATTGAATCTGAAATTTTACCGTTGGAATTAACTGAATAGGAGGTGTTTTTATATGGCAGAAAAATTAATTACAAAGAATGATTTGTTAAATAAACTTCGTGCATATAGAACTACTCCTGATGATGAAAATATTCAGTATAAGAAAAAGATTGAGAAAGCACTTATGCTTAATCCATGTCTTTTATATGCACTTAATGAAAAATCATTAGAATCAGAACTTTTTGATGATGATGGCAATATCAACTGGGAATGGAACGAAGAAACAAAGGAATACGAACCTCTTGGGGAATGGGATAGATATTTTGGTGGAACATCTAATATCCGTCCTTATTTGTTTATCCCTGATACTCAGACCGAGGTAAAACATTATATCTGTTATCAAGTATCTTTTGATGAAATGCCTCGTTATCAAGATACATTAAAGTATACAAATGTTACATTTACTATTTTTGTTCATGGTAATGACAGAAATGATAAATTAACTGGTATTCCAAGACACGATCTCATTGCTTCTATTATAAGAGAGCGATTTAATTGGTCAAATATATTTGGAATGCAAACACATCTTGTATCTTCAAAAGAGTCCACAACAGATAATAATTATATCGTTCGCACCCTTGTATTCCAAGTTGTTGACACTAATGGAATCGTTAAGACTACTAATGGTATAACGAGTACAAATAACTATCAGTTAAGGCGGTGATATTATGTCACAGCAAAATACTGATATGTTAGACGGACTTCAAGCTGCCGTTATAGCTGAAGCCCAAAAGAGAAAAGAGAATACACAAGAATATAAATTTGATCCACTTAAAATGTATTTTAGAGAAGATTACCTTGTTAAAGGTATTCGTATTGTACAGCCGACAATAGGTGATATTCTCAATATGGGTGAATCAAAATTTTATTCTGGTCTTTCGCCTTTTCTATATAATTCTACTTCTATTCGTGTAATGTTATGGGATTTACCACAACGAATAGATTGGTGCAAAGTAAAAGATATTGAAGTATTTGGTATGTTGAAAAGTATGACAGATACTGATAATTCGGCAATTCGATTGTTATTCCCAGATTATAGAATTGAACATATGCAGTTAATGCAGTTTAAAGAAAAAGATTCTGATAAACCTCAACTGTGTTTATATGATTCTGAAAATGATTTTATTTTAAAAGAATCTGAATATATGGAAATAGCTGAATATATCAGAACCTTGCTTAATATCCATCCAAAAATAGAAAAAGCAAAGGGAAAGACAACAAAACAGTGGATGATAGATGAAGATAAAATGAATATGGTTCAGAGAGATGAGAAAAATACTTCCACTCTTCTACCACTTATATCAGCTTGTATAAATCATCCTGGTTTTAAATATAAATTACAGGAACTTAGAGATGTCGGAATTTATGAGTTTATGGATTCTGTACAGAGATTACAAATATACGAATCTACTCATGCTTTAATGGGTGGAATGTATTCAGTATTTGCAGATATGTCTAAAGTTCCAAAAGAACAATTTAATTTTATGCGTGAATTGCATGAATAGTTAGAAAGATTGAGCGATTTATATCGCTCTTTTTTAATACAAATTTTTATTATAAGGAGGAATTAAATTATGGCATTTAAACTTGGTGACGTAATTATTGACCGTCTTCAGTTTGGTTATGGTGCTACAAAGACAAAAGCTCTTTATGCACTGACACAGTTGACAAATGCAACTATTGATATTACTGCTGACTCAACAGATATCAAAGATAAAGATGGTAACTTAATTTATAGAAAGTATTCAGGTAAAAGTGGCGAGGTTACTGCTACCAATGCGTTTATGAACCTTTCTGTAATTGAAGCTATCTCTGCTCAGGATGCTGAACTTGCTTCCGATACTAACACGATTGTTATGCCTATCTTTAAGATTGTAAAAGCAGGTGAGACGCTTGATATCACAGATGCTGTTGAAGATTCATTTATTGTAAATGCTCTTTCTGCAAATGGTTCACTTGGAAAAGCCTATACAAAAGGTTCTGCTGCTTCTGCAACAGAGTTCAAAGTAGACACAGAGACAGACCATAAACTTACACCGCCATCAGATCCAGAGGAAACACAGTACCTTGTTAAATTCAAAAAGAACGTTAAGAGCGGTGCTAAGATTACAATTTCTGGCGACAAATATCCAAAAGCTCATGAATTATACTTCAAAGCTCTTGCAGTTGATAAATGTGAAATTGGAAGCTATCGTGCTTGCATTATTCATATTTCATCATTCATGCCAAGTCCAGAAGTAAGTCTTGCACTTCAGGGTGGAGATTCACAGACAATGGATTATAAGGGTGCAATCCTTACAAATGCATGTTCTACATCTCAGGATATGGTTGAAATCTACTTTGTAGACGAAGAAGAGGAAGTCTAATCTTTATACAACCAAAACATATTTAGAAGAGTGGTCTTCCACTCTTCTATTATATTAAGGAGATGAATGAATGAGCAAGAATGATTTAAGAATGTGCTGTGTTTGTCATAAGGAGTATTCGTTTTGCCCAGTTTGTAATCCAGAAGACAGATTAAAACCTACATGGCATTTTGCTTATTGTAGTGAAAATTGCAAAGATATTTACAATATTACTTCTTCTTTTGAAAATGGAAGATTATCTGATATTGATGCAAAAGCAAAATTAGAAAAGTTAGATTTAAACGAAAAAGATAATTTTGGAGAAAGTTATCAAAAATCTATAGACTCTATTATGAAAGCAAAACCACAAGTTGTTACAAAAGAAAATAAAAAGACAGAGGTTAAATCTGTCAAAAAAGATATTTTTACAAAAGTCGAAAACGAGGCTGAAAGTAATGTTGAATAGTGATTTTTAAATAAGGGATTATAACATACCACTATTCAATGTTATAATCCCTATTTTTTACGCCATTCAACTGAGGAATAAAAAGGAATGATAATAAAAAGTAATTTAAAACCAAGAGACTATACTGAAAAAGAAGCTGTTCGTATATATAATCGAGACCAGCAAACATTTTATATAGATTCTAATGTTTATCCAGTAGATGTATATACAAGTTATAGTCCTAAATGTGAAAGAAAAATTATAATAATGACTTTCATAAGAGAGGATACAAAAGAAGTTTATAAGAAATGGCAAGATTATGAAACAGATCAGCTTAAACGCCCAAATTAGGGCGTTATTTTTATACACAAAAATAGGTTACTCAAGACAATGAGCATAAAAGTAGATGTCATACCTGTGAGTGAACGATTACGGAATCAATAGTCAGGTCACTGCTACTCTCCTATTGAGCAAAAGGAAAGGAGAAAATATGTCATATACATTAAAAACAGATTTAGCAAATAGGTCTAATTATGGTGGACAGAGAAACACTAATAAAATTAAATATCTTGTCTTCCATGCAACATCAAATGATGGTGATACAGACGAATCAAATGCGAGATACTTTAAAACTCATGTTGTGAAAGCTTCCGCTCATGCATTCGTTGATGATAATTCAGTTACTGTATCTGTTCCTGCAAACTATGTAGCTTATTCAGTTGGTGGAAAACGTTATTCTGATTATAACCGTACAGGTGGAGCTTCTATGTATGGTAAAATCACTAATACAAATTCGTATAATATTGAAATGTGTGATTGCAATAAAAATGGAATTTTTAATTTTACAGAGGCTACATTAGAAAACGCAGTTGCCTATGGTAAATATATTATGAATTTATATAACATCCCGATTACAAATGTTTATATGCATTTTGATGTTAATGGAAAACATTGCCCTATTCAGTGGTGGAATAAACTAGAAGAATGGAACAAATTCAAACAGCGTTTAGGAAACATAAATGTTTCTTCTACTGTGGCACAGGAAACGCTTTATACAAAAACACAGTTCATTAAAGATGTTCAGAAAGCTATTGGTGCAGGTGTTGATGGGAAAGCCGGAAATGAGACATTATCAAAAACTGTAACCGTATCTGCAACTACAAACAGAAAACATGCTGTAGTTAAACCAATCCAGAAATATTTAAATTCAAAAGGATTTAATTGTGGCACGGTAGATGGTTGCGCAGGTTCAAAATTTGATGCTGCCGTAAAAGCATATCAGAGAGCAAACGGATGTATTACTGATGGTGTGATCACGGCAAAAGGTAAAACATGGAAAAAATTGCTTGGGTTAGCCTAAGCGGAAAGTGAGGATATTATGGATTTAACATTTTTAGCAAATTTTGCAGTTCCAATTATTGTTGGAGTTTGTTTATGCGTTGGATATGTAATTAAGAACGTTATTACTACAGATACAATCAATAAATATATTCCATTAATTATGGCAGTTTTAGGTGTTGTACTTAATATTTGGATTAATATGTCATTTACTCCTGAAATCTTATTAGGTGGAATGTTTAGTGGTTTAGCAAGCACAGGTTTGTATGAAGCATTCAAACAGCTTATCAAAAAATAAGAAGGCGGGTTTATGAATGGATGCTATAGAAAATTTATTTAGTTTAGATTATCCATCTATTATCATGGGGGTTTTTATAATCATTCTTGGTGTTGATAAAGTTATATTTCTCCTTACAAAAGTCAAAAAATCTCTACGAATTAAATTTGGATATGAAGAAGACAAATTAACTATTGAAGACAGAATAACCACTTTAGAAAAACATGATAATTGGCAATACAAAGAGATTACTAAAATGTCTAAAGGTATTGAAAATATTGAATCTGAATTATTAGATAATAATTTAGAGAGAAAACGAAAATACATTTTAGATTTTTGTTCTTCTCTTTCCAATGGTCAAAAGCAGAATAAAGAAGCTTTTAATAATGTATTCAAAACATACAAAAAATATGAAAAGCTTTTAAGTGATCATAATATGGAAAACGGTCAAGCAGAAGAAAGCATAAAGTTCATTTCTGAGAAATATCAAGAATGTTTAAGAAACGGCAATTTTTAGCAACATTCTTTTAATTATATCACAAAAATTACCAATTCTGGTTAATATTTTCTTATGTATTATATGAATATACAAAATAATTCTAAGCATACTACATTACATGAAGAATAAAGTTGGTGAATATAGGTATAAACAGAATATATCAATATCAGAATTGTCCAAGAGATGCGGACTATCTTCTACTGCTATTTCTAATTTAGAAAATGGATATACTTCTGATATTTTATTATCTCATGCAGTCGCTTTATCTCTTGCGTTACATGTAGACTTATATGAATTATTTTGTATAAAGAGATAAAGGAGATGTATGCCTATGGGAATGTATTACAATGTAATTTGTGAAGAAATCGAAATAACAGGTGGAAAAGTAATTCATATTGACAAGAATTTAGGGAATATGAATGATGTCCATAAACTTGTCTGTGAAAATATCAGCAAATATCCAAACGCCAAATGGGAACTTTATTCTATGATACTTAATAACTAAAACCAATACATACCACAATTAAATATAAGAAATATGAAAGAGCGGTTTCTTCGGAAGCCGCTCTTTTGTTATGTAAAGGAGAGAATAATATACAAGAATTAAAATTAACATCTCCTATCGCACCTTCAGTCAACCACTATTTAGGTTGGAGAGCTATTTTAAAAAATGGGAAACCAATGGCGGTAGGATATAAAAAACCAGAAGCAATTAAATATCAGAAAGAATTTGCAAAATATGTAAAGACAGAAGCAAAAAAACAAAACTGGATTAAATCGGATGACAAATCACAGCACTATTATATGGATTGCATCTTCTATTTTGACAGAGTAGATAAAGATGCCAATAACAGTTTTAAGTGTCTTGCCGATGCGATTACAGACAGCGAATCCGTGTGGATTGATGACACTCAGTTATGTGAACGTGTACAAGGGATTTATTATGATTCAGAAAATCCACGAATAGAAATTACAATACGACCTGTTGACTACATTGGAGTTTTTGACAATGCTTCACAGTTTGATGAATTTAAATCTCACTGCATCGGATGTAAAAAATACAAACGAAATTGTAGTCTTCTAAAGAAAGCTATAGAAGGTCGAATTCAAAAAGAAATACATAATGGAGAATGTGAAAAATTCTCACCAATAAATGATTAAAGGAGAAAAAGTAATATGAAACTTTTAGAGTTTGTAGAAAAGTATAACGACATGGCAAATAACACATTAAAGGAACAGCTATTAAGTAAAATTAAAATCACTCCATATGTTTCAATCATTAAGAAAGATGCTTACGCACAGTTGATTGTAGATAAGACAACATTTGAGCAGGAAGCTTATGATGATAACGGAGTAACAAAGTATCGTAAAACAGATAAGATTAGAGTAAATTCTGTTGGTCAGTATGTACAGTTTTGTCGTGCAGTGATTGAATTATATACCGATCTTGAGATTGACGATGATGATAAAGGATTCATCAAGGGATATGATGCACTTAAATCATCTGGCTTACTCGATATTTTAATGGTTGGCTCTGATAAAACTGATCCACTTATTCCTATGAGTGAATTGAGTGAGTTTAAGACCATTCTATCCATGAAACAGTCGGATGTACAATTTAATGAGACAACTACTCAGGCGTTTATTAGCAAACAGATTGGAAGGATTTCTGATTTGGCAAATGCTACTCTCACACCGCTTGTTAATGTTGTAAGTAATAAACTCGATGAGATTCCAAAAGAAGATTTGGAAGGAAAAATTCTTGAATTTGTTAAGAAAGGTAATTTCAAAGAAGTCTAAGTAAATTCAAATTTCTTGTGAAATAAACAGGCTCTATACGTGTCACAGCGCATAGTGCTTTTTCTTATGGAGAGTGGTTATACTGCTCTCCTATTTTAGTGTAAAAATAGTGAAATTATAGTGAAAATTTTGGAGGTGATGAAATTACATGTCGAATAATCAAAGTTCATTTTATCAATCATATATGAAAAAATTACAAGAAAAAGCAAAGGAAGCAGTTAAGGAAGCCCAAGAGAAGTCTTTTTCGGAATATTTTAATGTAGCAGAAAAAAAGATAAGAACTATATATAAAGATACTATTACGGATTTTTATAATAGCTACCCTAACCCTTTTTATGATAGGCGTGGAAGTTTATATGATTTAATTCAAACTAAAAAGGCTACTGATTATTTAAGTATATGGTTTGAACCCTCTTTAATTTCCTATAGAAATGGATACGCAGGAGAAGATGGTCTTTATGATCAAGTGTTTAGACAAGGCTGGCATGGTGGAGCAAATATTAATGGAGAAATGTTAGTTCCTTGGACTGCACCACCAGTCGAATACGATGGTAACAGAACGCCTTGGTCTTTTCCTGAACCTTGGAACAAAAGAGTTGGTATTAAGCATGGCTGGGAACAAGCAGAAAAAGCTTCAATATCACCACTTCAAGATTTTAAAAGAAGAATAGACCAATATCAAAAAACAGAGTATCAAAAAGATTATGAAAATATATGGAATAAATATAAATCAAATATAAAAATAGACATATAGGAGGTATAGAATGGCTGACGAAATAAAATTAAAAGCACCCACCGTTGAACAACAAGTTGTTGTTAATATCAATGGTGAAGATAAATTAAAATCATTTGCAGACACTCTTGATAAAATTTCCAATAATAAAAACCTTCAAAAATATTGGAAAACCCAACAAGATTTAATAAATGCTACTGCTGATGCTTATAGTAATTTTCAAAAGAAGGCTTCTAAAGACAATGCTTCTGAGTTAATTAAAGTGACAAATGCTTTAAAAGCAATGTCTGGAACAGATTTATCACATATCCTACCTGATTTTGATAAAATCTCGAAGAGTATGTCTGAAGCTCAAAAGGTTGCTGGTAATATTGATAGTGCTTTTTCTGTAAAAGGATTTAAAGAGGCGTTTGATTCTTTTGAAACATTAAAAGCGTATGGAACAGATGTTCAAAAATTATTTAGTCATTTCGGTGTAAGCTCTGATATTGGTGAATTACAGCAAAATGTTCGTTTACTAGAAGGTGAAGTAGAAAGACTTACTAGAAGATTGAGTGATGCAAAAAATGCCAATGAAGAATTGCGAAATGAATTTGAAAACTTTAAAGTTGGTTCTGGTTTTGCTGACAAATTAGACGAACTAGATAGATTAAAAGCAGAAATGCAAAATATTCGTGATGAGGCTACTCAGACATTCAATCAATTTTTAGATGCAAATAAAATTGATAGATACGATTGGTTTAGTGATGATAGATTTGCTGAATATTTTGAAAAATTAGAAAACGGTACTCTTACAGCTACAGACGCAATAAGACGATTTAAATCAGAATATTCTTACCTTCTTGAAGATAGCTATAAGTCAAACGGAGACTCATTTGGATTAGATCAATTACAAGTCTTTTCTACAAAATTTGATTCTATCTTTCACCAAGTAGAGGAAACATCAAATAAAATTAATGATATTCTCTCCAATGGTGTTATAGCGAAATCAGTACAAAATCTTAGTGAAGACACTACTCTATCCGATTCTCAGCGTTCTATATTTGGGAATATTCTTCAAGATGAAGAATCTCTAAAATCAATTACAGCCTTATTTCAGAAATTAATAGACGAAACTAATCAGACTAAGAACACAGAAGTCTTCAATACTGAACAGTTTACAAAACTTGAATCATTATTTAGAAGTATTGAGTCAAGTTTATCTTCTATTAAGGGAGTTCTGGTTGATGTCGGTGATGGTGAAGAATTATCTCCGTTATTAAAACAGCTTGATAATATCAGAGAAGCAACTTCTAATATTAAACTAAGTTTAAATCTCGATCTTGGTAACGAGGTGTCAGAACGATTAAACCAGAAAGTATCACAGTCAACCCAAAGACAGCTTGAAGCATATAGAAAACTCTTTTCTGCCATGAAAGGTACCGGAAAGACCAATAAGGAAATGCTTAAATTCTTTGAACCAGATGAAGCTAGTGCAACTGAGCTTATTGGTGCATATCAAGGAATTATAAAGAGAGCCGAAGAAAAATTTAAGGTCGGAAATAGTAATGTTTATAAGAAATTACTTGGTTCTACATATGATGATTTAAAAAAAGAGATAAAAAATGCTAATGCTCAGTTAGGTCGTGCAGAGAATAAACGTTCAGAGAATGGAATTCTTGGAGATTTATTTGGTAATAGTAAAGATTTATCTGGTGTTATTGAACAGTTAAATACCATTGTTTCTAAGCTTGATGAGATTTCTGTATCTGCAAAAGGATTTACTGAGACATTAAAAAATGGTTTAAATGTAAATGCTTCTGTAGATGAAATCGAAAAACTTGCCAATAGAGTTAAAGAGTTAGAATCTGAATTAGCAAAGATTAAAACTCCTACTACTATTCCGTCTAAGGACATGAAAGACGCATTTCCTGATAAAGATGTTTCTGCTTTTGTAGAGTCTGCTACTAATTCCATCAAAGAAGAGAATAATGTATTAGAGCAGAATACTCAGAAAGTTAAGGAAAATACACAAGCCAAAGAACAGAATGCTAATGTAAATCTTAATAAGTATGATAAGCGTTTGGATTCTTACAATGGCAAGGTTACTAAATACAAAACAACTATTGACAGACTTAAAGACGGCGGTTGGGCAAGTGACGCTTATGAAAAAAATGTACAGGCTGTCAAGAATGCTGTTCATGAGTACGAAACTCTACTCAATAAATTAAAGGGTAAAGATGCTAGTTTGGTGACAAGCGATGATATTTCTAAATTGGATGAGTATGAAAAGAAAATCAAAAATACTATCGCTACTGTTACTAATATGTCGGCTTCTGAAAAGGGATATAACTTTGTATCAGGTCAGAAAGAATTAGACAAGATTCACAAACTTTTAGCTGAGAACAGTAAGATGTCTTCTGAAGCAAAGGCTAAAATTAAAGCTTACTATGCGGAAATTGAAAGCGGTAATCCTAGTATGAGTCTTGACAAGATTCATGGTGAAATCTTAAAGATTTATAATGCAGAAGTCGAAGCTGGTCGTGCTGGCAGAACATTGTGGGACACTTTAAAGAATAGTGGATTCCATCAGATTGCTGCTCAGATGGCAGGTATGTTTGGGGTTTATGATGTTATCAACCTTGGTAAAGAAGGTTTTAATGTTGTAAGAGAACTTAACACTGCCCTTACAGAAATGCGAAAAGTATCTGATGAATCTTTGCAAAGTTTAAAAAATTATCAGAATACTACATTTGATGTAGCAGATGCGGTTGGTACAACTGCAAAACAGATACAGACAAGCACTGCTGACTATATGCGATTGGGTGAGTCGCTTGATGCAGCTGCCGAAAGTGCGAAAACAGCAAATGTACTCCTGAATGTATCTGAATTTGATAATATTGAAGATGCAACTAAGTCACTTGTTGCTATGGGACAAGCGTATAAAGACTTAGATAAAATGACTATCGTCGATAAGCTTAATGAAGTCGGTGCAAGCCGAAACGTATGGTAACATACGGTGTTTTTATAACATAGTTGATAACTATATCGGTAAATAACCAGAGATGGTCGATACCGAGGTAACGTATGAGATTTGGGGCTGTGAAAAAAGAATAGTCCCGAAAAAAAAAGAAAGACCAAGAGTTTATAATGAACTCAAGGTCTTTCTTTCTGTTATA